>Ga0155426_101_pt1 | contig 40349 bp, 46 predicted proteins | sample RifCSPhighO2_02_FD_106394 | JGI IMG/M metagenome (GOLD analysis project Ga0155426, IMG submission 106394) | Candidatus Doudnabacteria bacterium RIFCSPHIGHO2_02_FULL_46_11
AATAAGGCTTGAACCGAAGGCCAGGCCGATAAGGGCGTCAAGCTCGCCGGTCAGCCAGTAAAAAACAGAAACAGAAAGCAGGGCCATGGCCGCTACGGTCAAGCCGGTAATTGAACCCGCTCGAAAAGCGGTGCCTAGCGCCGCCGACAGACCCGTTTTTGCCGCCTCGGCTGTTCTGACGTTTGCCCGCACGGCCACAGCCATTCCTAGATATCCGGAAAGTGCGGAAGCAACTGCACCAAGAAGAAAACCCAAGCCGGTAATCCAATTAATAAAATAGCCCAGGAAAAAAAAGAGTAGGGCGGCAATCACGGCCAAAACCTTGTACTGCTTAATCAGATAAGCATTGGCGCCGGTCTTAATTGCATTGGCAATATCCCTCATTCGGTCATTACCGGTCGGAAGCTTGAGTAAATACCAAGTTAAAACTCCGCTAAAAGTTAAGGTAATGAGCCCGGCAAGGGTGGTATAAAGCAAAACTGAACTTTGAGTCATAGAATTCACAGGTCAGACCTCGGTCAGATAGAGGTCTGACCTGTCTGTAATAATTATAAAACTTAAAAAAGCCGTTTAGGCTTAGTTCATACTTAATACTACTAAAAACCAGCGTCTTTGCAAAGTTTAACGCCTGCGGTCGTACCGGCCGATGAGCTCGGCCTCCTCTATAACGTGGTGCTCAATGGCCGACTGCAAGGTATCCAAATCGGCGCCTTCAGGTATATCAAGCACCTTATCAAGGGCGTAAAGCTTAAAATAGTACCTGTGTTCGCGGTCGGGCGGGCACGGACCGCCATAACCTACCTCGTCAAAACCGGTCTGCCCTTCCCGCGCGCCCTCCGGCAGGGTGTCCTCATCTATGTCGGCGGTATCAGGCGAGATATTCCAAACCATCCAGTGCAAAAAAGTGCCATTGGGCGCATCAGGGTCGTCCACAATTAAAGCCAAAGTTTTTGCGTTTTCGGGAACGCCAGAGATGCGTAGCGGAGGACTGACCTCGACACCATCGCAAGTATATTTGGATGGAATAGTTCCGTTGTTTTCAAAAGCCGTACTTTCTAGTTTCACGAATTCTAGAATTAATTCTATAATTTAAAATCGTACGATTATTTTTACTTCATCATCATGCTCGGGCAGACCCGAGGCATTAGATTTTTCAAGAATCAAAATACCTTCGTCGGTATTACCGGGCTTGGTAAATTTCAGTTCGGCCTCAAAAGGTACGTATTCGCTGGTCATCCAATTACTTTTAGCCTCGGCATAACCAACCGCTAACTCGAGGCCGTCTTTATCGGTTAAACGGATGGGAAAGGTCGCCTCAAAATACCAGTTGCCGCGTGCTAATCCGGAAATGATCAATGGACTTTCAACCCTCTCCCGAGGAAGCGGAGAGGTAACCATAATCAAATCTTTATAAACCGCAGGCTCTGCGATCTCTTGCCAGTCGGGCGCGTATGCCGATTGCCAAAAAGAATAAATAGCGACGATGGCGACCAAAAGCACCAGGCCTGCGCCAATAATTATTTCAGTTGTTCTAGACATAAGGAAAATTTACAGATAAAACCTCCGGCAGTCATTGTGTGAAAAACCAATTTATTTTAAGAAAATTTTTAATTCATCAGAGGGCCGCAGGCTCTGGCCGATCTGCCATGCATTTTTTGCAACCAAACCCGCATTTACTTCCAGAGCGTAAACCGCCTTTTCCTTGGGATGAGAGCTTCTGGGGAAAGTCTCGGGTGTAACGTGCTCGACAATATCCACCACCTGCCAATTACCGTCGAGCCAAACAATGTCTATGGAAAAATGCATGTCCTTCATCCAAAAAGAATAATACCCGGGGCTGTCATAAATAAAAAGCATACCCGTTTTTTCCGGGAAAGACTTGCGGCCGGAGAGTCCCTGAAATTTCTCCGTCTCCGTTTTGGCAAGCTCAATATCAAGCGCGACAGAGCCGAACAACAATCCCTGGCTGATAATCTCTTGGTCTTGACTCATATTCTTATAATAACTAAAAGAAAAAAATAGCAAAAGTATAATTGTCAGACCGGCGATTGTTTTTATCTGTCTTATCTCAAACGCCATGTTTCATGTGCTCTACGGCAAACTTTTGGTCAGTATCCACTTTCTTGCCGGGATTGAAAATGTTCAGCGGGTCAAAAATTTTTTTAGTTTCCCGGAATATCTCATACATTTCCTCGCCAAACATTTTCTTCAAATAAGGCCCTCGGATTATTCCGTCATTGTGCTCGGCGCTCATTGAACCGTGATACTCAAAAACCAAGTCATAAACTTTATCAGAGAGCTCGGCAATAATTCTTTTGGCATTCGGGTCAGACAAATCCATTAAGGGAATAATGTGGAAATTACCGTCGCCCACGTGCCCGGCAATCGTGTAAATCAAACCTTTATATTCGTTAAGAATTTTTTCAAGCCTTGGCAAAAATTCGGGCAACGCCTCGGGCCGCACGATAATGTCATCTATGAAAGGAGCGGTCTGCTTATTCTTTATCTTCTGACGAAGAAGGTTGAAGCTTTCACGCCTGATTACACGGTATTTCTGGGCCTCGGCGGAATTTTTGGTAATACGAGTACGCAGGCCGAATTTTTTAAGCGAGGCGGCCGCGGCGCGGGCGCGAAACAAGGCTTCCTCATCGGAATTAGCCGTAAATTCGGCAGTCAATACCAGTTTAGGAAGGCCGCCGAAAACAAGCATTTTAAATTCCGGCAAAAACTGTAGGCCCAGGGAAATGATGTTGCTCTTTAATCTTTTTACAAAGCCCGGTAAAAATTTCAAGGCCAGCATAAGGGTATGGTCGTCATAGGACTCAAAAGTCTCGGGTTTAAAGCCTAAAACGTCGGTGGTTATGCTGCCAAGCTTTGTCAGGTCTTTATTTTTCAAAAAAATTACCACCAAACGCGAATATTCGCGAGGGCGTATCAGGCGAAATTTCACCTGGGTAATTAGCCCTAGAGTTCCCTGGGAGCCGACAAACAATTGGGTCAAGTCGAATTTCTTTTTATCCCAAACATTCCAGAGGTAATAACCCGAAGAGTTTTTGGAAACATTGGGCCGGGCTCGCTGGATGGCATCGTAATTTTTCTCAATAAGGTCAAAAATCTTGCGATAAATTTCTCCCTCAAAATCCTGCTGACCCCGCTTGGCCTCAAGCTGCGCTCCGTCAAGCGGCTTGAAAATGTACTCATTACCGTCAGCCAAAACCATACGCAGCTCGGCCACGTATCTCTCCGTTTTGCCATAAGAAAGAGTTTTTTCTCCGCCGGAATTGTTGGCGACCATACCACCCACGCAACAGAGCTCGCGGGAAGCAGGGAAAGAGGGCATTAACAACCCCTTTTCTAGAGTCTTTTTTTCAAAATCACGATAAAAAACGCCGGGCTCGACCGTGGCCTGATCATTACTAACCTCAATGACTCGATTAAAGTGCTTGGTAAAATCCAGAACAACAGCCTCCGTCAGCGGACCGCCGCTCATGTCCGAACCGCCGCCGCGAGCTGACAGGGATAGCTCGGGATACTGCGCTTTATTTTGGCTGACCCAATTAACCACTGCCTGTATATCGTGCACATTTTTCGGCGACACGACAATTTTTGGCATTTCTTCAAAAAGGCTGGCGTCGCGGCTGAATTTTTTTAAGGTTTCACTGTCGGTGTATGCTTCACCGTCAATTATTTTTTTTATTTGTTCGTACATCCTATTTTAGTAAGTAGCTAGTAGTAAGTAGTTTAGTAGGTTTCAAGCAAGCGAATGAGCAGGCGAACCGGCGCCCCGGCTGCGCCTCGGGCAAGAAAATCGCCGTCAGCGGCCGTCATGCGTGGCGCAATATCGATGTGCGCAAAGAGAGGAAAATCTTTGGCCCACTGATAAAGGAATATAGCTCCGTGAGTGGCTCCGCCGTATTTGGTTTTGCCGATGTTTGCCCAATCGCCAAAAGTACCGCGGATTTCGTCTTCATACTCATCCCAAAGTGGCAGGGGCCAAACATAATCTCCGGTTTCTTCGCCGAGCTCGCGCAAGGTTTTTTCCAAGGCCTCGTCTTTGGTGAATATCGCGCTGGCCCGGGTACCGAGAGCCACCATGGCGGCGCCGGTCAGTGTTGCCACGTCTATCACCAGGCGGGGATTATATTTTTTCGCATAAGTCAGCGCATCTGCTAAAACCATGCGCCCCTCGGCGTCCGTATTTAAAACCTCGATAGTTTTTCCTGACATCGTTCTTACTACGTCGCCGGGACGGTAGCTTCCGCCTGAAACCATGTTTTCGGCAGCCGGAACTAGGCCAACGATATTTTTATTTATTCCCAAACGCGCGGCCAAAGCAAGGGCATGAATCACGGCCGCACCGCCCGACATGTCCAAATGCATATCACCGATATGCTCGCTGGGTTTTATGTTTATCCCGCCGGTATCAAAGGTAATGCCCTTGCCGACCAGAACGATGGGACGCTCTGTTCCACTATTTAAATATTCCAGAACTATAAACTGGGGTTCGGCGCCTGAACCCTGGCCCACGCTAAGCAAACCGCCCATCTTAAGGCCCTTTATTTCCTTTAGTCCTAAAATTTTAACCTTGACTTTTGTGCCGCGCATCGCGTTTTTGGCGGCTTGAGCCAAAAGTTTTGGCGTCATGTCGCTACCCGGGGTATTCGACAAATCACGCGTTTTATTGACTTCCGCGCCTATAATTATGCCGTTTTCCAATTCCTGACGAACGCTCTGGGCGAGATTTCCGACAATAACCACTTTTTGCACAAAATTCCAGCCTTCCTTCGGTTGAGTTTTGAAAGCAATAAATTCGTAATTTGCCATTTCGAAATTCACGGCCAGAGTGCGGGCCAAATGCTCCTGGGAAACTTCAGAATTGGAAATGAACAAAACCTCGCTAAAATCCAAAGCGATTTTCTTAAACCGATTTGCTTTGGCCTGCATCAAGATGCGGCGAAAAACGTAGGGCAGTTTGCGCCTGGTAATTTTTTTCCTATCGCCCAGCCCAAAATTTAAAATTTTGCGGTTGCGAACCACTTCAAGCCAGGTAGTCCGCCCATTATGGAGTCGAATAACGGCTAAATCAAGGCTTTTAGGCAGCTTTTTTGAAAATTTAAATTCCATAGTACAGGCTTATACTAACAGATTCTCTAGCTTCGCAAAAACGCCGCTTAATAACGACCCCGCAAGTCGTTAGTAGATAGGTTGCCTAATTTCGCAAAAACCGCTCAATTTCTCTGGCTAGAGTCGGCCGGGTGGTGAAGGATATACCTAAATGCCCGCCGCGCTTGTAGGTCTTTAGCTTGCAACCCAATTTCTTTGAAAAGGCAATTACTGACTTATACGAAACCGATTCATCGTCCTTGGCGTGAATTAAAAAAATCTTTTTGGGGTCAAGCTCCTTAAGATGATTAACAGGATTGTAAAATTTTCCTGCCTTTAATTTGTTCCAATCTTTCATACTAAATCGATAGACCAATCCAAAACCAAGGCGAATGAACAAGCCCAAAAAACCGAGGGGTTCGGCCCGGAGCGGCACTCGCCAATCTACAACTGGCGATATGCCAACTACCTTACTGACCCGTGCGTCGCGCGACGCTAAAATTGCAGCAGGTCCGCCAAAACTACTGCCAAAAATGTAAATCCTTTGCGGTTTAACTATAAAGGTCTTGCTATACCAAAAATCCTTGAACGGTTTAGACAAAGCATTAAGAACGTCTAAAATATCCTTTTCCGGCGAATCTTTCAAAAACCTGCCTCCGCTCTCCCAGGAACCCCTGTATCGCGGCAGAAAAACCCAATAACCTTGAGCCGCCCAAAATTGCAGCAGTTCCTTCATGCGCGGCGCCGAGGGCATGCCCATAGCAAAAATAATGACTTTGTTTGAAGGCCTGCCCGGCGGCAAAAACTCGCAGATTATATCCTTGGCAAAACGAGTGCGTAAAATCATGTTTTAGAAAAAAGTTTAGTTTTAAAAAGGCCGCGCCCGGCAAACAAAACAGAGGCGGCAAGAATGATTGAGTAGAACAGGAACAATACCTCCAGACTCCATAGTTTAAGAATAACAGCGCTTACGATAAAACTCAACAGCGAGCCAATTTTTGAAATTGAGTAATAACCGGTCAATACGTCAGTTTCCATATTCTCGCGCTCGCCAATTTCAGACATCAAGCTAACCGCCGATACGCCCCAAATGGCCGTGCCAAAACCGGTAACAACCAAAGCGACAAGCAAATATGAAAAATCTGGGCTTTTGGAAATAAGAAATATCCCGATAGCGGCCAAAATAAGTCCGGTTAAGCTTAAAAGCGGTCTGCCATATTTGTCCGCCAGACCGCCAAAATAAGGCAGTAGCAAATGAGGAAGTCCGAAAGCAAAAACGGCCAGACCAATGTAACCGACGGGTAAGCCAAGCGTATCTACTACAAAAAGTGGCACGAATAAATCAAGTTTGACTATTGTGGCGTGGGCGGCCACGCCCAGAACGCCAAGGGCGCGCAACTGTCTAACCGACCAGTATTTTTTAAGCTCTGCCGCCCAACTCTGCAAGGAAATATCGGGAAAGGCCGGCACAACCGGCGCATGCTGGCTACGTCTGGTAAAAACATAAAAGGCAAGCAATAAATTAATAAGGACGGAAATTATGAAAGGCGTAACGATATTAAACTCTTCGGCAAGTTTGGTGCCGACCAAGGGACCGAGCAAGTTTCCTAGCCAAATAAAGCTTAAAAGCCAGCCTGTTTTTTTGCCTCTCTCATTTTCAGAAATACTATCCTCAACCTTTGAGAGCAAAAGCATGGCGCAAAACGCCCCCGCAACAGCATCGAGGAACCTGGCCCCAACTATCATTAGCCAGTTTACGTGCCAAATATAAAAAACAAGCGACAAAGCAGCCGCCGCAAAGCCAATGGCCATCACCCTGTTCCGGCCTATTTTTTGGGCCAACAATGCCGCCACAGGTCCCATAATTACACCGCCTAAAGCAAAAGCGGCGGACATCAGGGATATTTGCCATTTATCAAAACCTATTCGTTCAAGATACGGCCCGAGCAGTGGATGGGCCAAAAAAGTGGCAAAAGCAAAGAGGATACTTAGGCCGGTAAATCTTTTGAAGGCGTAACGGTCAATCATTAATTTGCCGCTGTCGATAAATTTTAAAACATGCCATAATTATAACAATTATGATAAAAACTGCCGAATTCGTTTCGCCCAAGCATCCGGATAAGACGTGTGACTACATTGCCGATACTATTCTCGATGCTTTTTTAAAAAAAGATCGCCAGAGCCGCGTGGCGGTTGAAGTCATGGGCGGCCACGGTTTGATAACGGTCAACGGCGAAGTTACCAGCAGGGCTCGATTCAAACTGGAACCGATTGTCAAAAAAATTGTCGGCGCCAAATACCGGGTAATCGTCAGGCTGGCCCATCAGAGCCCCGAGATTGCCAAAGGTGTGGACACCGGCGGCGCCGGAGACCAGGGCATAATGGAGGGCTACGCTACCAGCGAATCGGCGAACTTTATGCCGCTAGAATACAATTTGGCGCGCTATATTTGCCAGAGAATTTTTAAAAAACATCCCCACGACGGCAAAGTCCAGGTTACCATTGAAGGCAACCCGCCTGCGGGCAGGACGGGCAGGGTTTTAACGGTTGTGGCAAGCTTTCAGAGCACAAAAACGCCGGAACTCTTGAAGCTGGTTAAATCAATAATTAAGGCCGATGAATATCTCATAAATCCGGCGGGCGAGTGGCACATGGGCGGATTTGACGCCGACTCAGGACTTTCCGGCCGCAAGCTTGTGGTTGATAATTATGGTCCGGAAATTTCCATAGGTGGCGGGTCGTTTTCCGGAAAGGATTATACTAAAGTTGATCGAAGCGGTGCTTATATGGCCAGAAAAATCGCGGTTGATTATTTGCGCAAATTTAGGGCCAAAGAAGTAAAAATAAAATTAGCCTATGCCATAGGCAAAAAGGATCCGGTCATGGCCGAAGCAGTTATTGACGGCAGGCGAATGCCGGTTGAAGGCTATGATCTATCGCCAACCGGCATTAGAGAACTTTTAAAATTGGATAAGGCGCAATTTGTTAAAACCTCGCAATGGGGACATTTTGGCAATGATTTTTTGTGGGACAAGTAGGTTACGGCGGATTGATTGATAAACCAAAAAAAGACGAACCCGCCGCAACGAGGCGGCGGGTTCTTGTCTTTTTCCATTGCCTGGGGAGGTGAGGCTCGCGAGCTAGAGCGTCAGTTGCTCGTAAACCTCATGTTGGAAGCGTGCGTCAGTCCAGCGGACAACCGGGTCGGAACCGGTGAATGCGATCCTCACCAAACCCAACCGGTCGAAGTCTCGAAGAACACTGCCGCGGATGTGGGAGCGTTCCGACTGGCTGGCTACCAGACAGACGAACTTCGGTTCGGAAAGCTCCAAGATCCCAGCCGCGCGGTATTTGCGCATAGCCAGGAGCAGCATCCGGCCAGTCTTATGGCCTGCCTCGCGCGCCACAGCGGTCGCCATGGCCTTGAGACCCTTGTCCGCGGGGTGGTACATACCCTCATCAGTCTTGTAGATCGCCCCCATCTCCAGCAGCTGCTCAAGGCAGCGGGGGAGATTAAGGTCAACTACAGCCTGATGATCGTGAACGCGCGCTTCAACTTGATGAAGGTTGAGACCGGGGCAGGCGCAGATCTCCGTGAGCACTGCGCGGTAGTTCCTCCCTTTCTTGCCGGCGATATTGCGCGCCAGCCGCGGGGGGTTGCGTACCGGATGGCCGAGTTGCGACTTCATTACCACACTCCTCTGTTCGCGATGGTTTTTTGTAGCGCCGCTGAAGCGTTACATCAAACCTGTCTACGGCTGATGGAAAAGACCATCGAAACCTCCGTGTTTAGATGAATAATACCGGCTTTTCGCCGTATATGACTTAAATTCTATCATATAATGTACTAAATGGCAATATTTCGCTATATTTAAATAATGATTCCGGAAAAGATAAAACTAATTTCCAAAGAGATTTCTAATAACGGCGGCTGTGCTTTTTTGGTAGGCGGTTCCGTGCGTGACCATTTGTTAAAATCTCCGGTTAAGGATTTTGACGTTGAAGTCTACGGCTTAAAATTACCGGCCCTTAAAAAAATAGTAGGTAGGTATGGAAAAGCCAAAGAAGTAGGAAAAACTTTTGGCGTTATCAAAATTTTTACTAAAGAGGAGTTGGAGATTGATTTTTCCCTACCGCGCAAAGATATAAAAATTGCGCGAGGGCACCGCGGTTTTAAAATAACGACCGATCCGGCTTTAAATTACAAAAAAGCGCTGAAGAGACGAGATTTCACCATCAACAGTATTCTACTCGATCCGCTTACCGGAGAATTCATTGACCCTTTCAATGGCCGTGAAGATTTAAAAAAGAGAGTGCTTCGAGTAACCGATAAAACAACCTTTGCCGAGGACCCGCTGCGGGTGCTGCGGGCAATTCAACTGGTCGCCAGATATGAGCTAAAAATAGAGCCCCGAAGCAGAAAAATAATAAAGGCTGCGGCGCCGCGGCTGAAGGAATTGAGCAAAGACAGAATTTGGACGGAATGGAAAAAGTTGCTTTTAGCCCATAGACCGTCACTCGGGCTTGAGGCCGCCCGCGAACTCGGTTTAACCAAAACTTTTTATCCGATGCTTGCCGCCTTGGAAAAAACGCATGAAAACCCGGCCTGGCATCCGGAAAAAAATGTTTGGCAGCATTGCAAGCTGACGGCCGACCAGGCCGCTTTGATTGCGGCCACAGAAAAACTTAACCTGTTCGAATCAACACTGCTAGTCCTGGCCGGAATCTGCCATGATTTAGGAAAGCCCCTTACCAGCCGAATCGTAAATGGCGTCAGACGAACCATTGGCCACGCAAAGGCCGGAGAGAAACCGGCCCGTGAATTTCTTAAAGCCATTGGCGCGCCGAATATCTACTATAAAAAAATTCTCGGCCTGGTTTTATACCATATGCGGCCCTTATCCTGGTATCTGGGCAAAGAAGAATTCAGCAGCGCCGGCATCAGGCGGCTGGCGCGCGATTTGCACCCCTATGGCCTAACGTTCCGTGAACTTGCACGCTTGAGCCTGGCAGACAATAGGGGACTGGGCGAATTCCCGCCCGCGCAAAGGCTAGAGAAAAAGAGAGAAAAAGAACGTTTCATTACCTTCCTAAAAAAATTGGAAAAAAGGGCGGCCAGCCTCCGTGTTCTTTCTGCACAGCCGAAGGCAGTCGTGAGCGGACGGGATTTGTTAAAACTGGGTTTTAAGCCAGGCCCGAATATAGGCGCGGCAATGCGGTTAGCCGAAGACTTGGGCGATTTGAACTTTAAAAAAACTGCTATACTTAAAAAAATGGGTAAAATTACCAGAGATAATACTGAAAAAAAAGTTATATTAAAGTTACAATCGCTGGTCAAGACCAGACAATAACCATTAATTAAAAAAACCTATGTTCGAACTCCCGAATTTGCCCTATGAACTCAATGCGCTCGAACCCTTTATCGACGCGCAAACCATGGAAATCCACCACGGCAAGCACCATGCCGCCTACGTAAAAAAATTAAATGAGGCCCTAGAGGCCAAAAAAGATTTGCAGTCAAAATCGATTGAGGAAATTTTGCAATCGCTTGATTCTTTGCCGGAAGAGGTACGTACCAAGGTACGTAATAACGGCGGCGGGCATTATAACCATTCATTTTTTTGGCCTTTGATGAAACAGAATGGCGGAGGAGAACCAGCCGGCGATTTAGCCCAGGCTATAAACGACGCTTTTGGAAACTTCGCAGATTTCAAAATCAAATTTTCCGAAGCGGCCGCAAATCATTTTGGCAGCGGCTGGGCTTGGCTTACATTTGAGGATGGAAAGCTAACCATTTCAACTACGCCAAATCAGGATAGCCCTGTGATGCGCGGCATAAAACCGATCTTAGGCCTCGACGTTTGGGAGCACGCCTATTACCTCAAATATCAAAACAAACGTCCTGACTATATAAATGCCTGGTGGAATGTAGTGAACTGGGAACAAGCCGAAGAAAACTACGCAAACGCCAAGTAATTCCAGGTCAGACCTATAGTTTGCCCAGGTCTGACCTGTATTAAACGCCCAACATAGTATTAAAAGCCGAAAGCCGCTTAACCATTTGCGGTTGATTTTTGATTTGCATTAAATTTAAAATAGTGCTATAATATATATCATCCCAAAAGAGTACAGACCTCGGCCAAAAGAAGGGGGTAGGATGAAGTTCCGCTCCACAGTACCGGAAGTGGCCATGGTGAGGGCGCTGTCGGCCGTTCTAGACTGCGACGTGACAATCACGATCGTCGGCGGGGTTGTCACGGTTTTCGCGGATACGAACCGCCGCACAGAACCATTCCATCCGTGGCCAGTGCCCAAGGACGAGCTTCCGCTCTCGATGAGGCGCCGCTCCGTGAGTGGCGCGCTGCCTCGGCATCTGGTGAGCGAGATGCTCACAACGGCACTCGTGATACGCGCCATCAACGCTGGTGCTGTCCCTGAAGAAGTCGATGAGACCCAGTTGCTGCTCGACTGGGACAAAATCGACGAGTAGCAAAGGAGGGTTACCTAAAGCAAGCGAACCCCGCGCCAGATTTTTGTGGCGCGGGGAATGTGTTTTAAATAGACAAATACTCAAAAAATTGATACAATTTTTTTGGCAAAATTTTATGTTAATATTGTAGGATCGTCTAACGGTGGGACACGTGCCTCTGGAGCACAGAATCTTGGCACGCCCCCACACCTTATCGCTCCGGGATCGTCTAACGGCAGGACATGTGCCTCTGGAGCACAGAATCTTGGTTCGAATCCAAGTCCCGGAACCAGAAAAGACGGCGTCTTTAGATAGCATCCTTTTTCTATAGGCGACTTGGATTCGAACGGGAAGGGGGTTGGGGAAACGGTAGTTTCCCCGTGGTGGAAATACTAAAACCGCAAGGTTTTAGAAAGGCGGTCAATGACCGCCGCGTGAGATTCCAGGTCCCGGAACCATTGGGTGTGAGGGTGAAAATCCATATCCCCCAGCCAAGAAAAAACCGCTATTTGCTAGCGGTTTTTTCTTTGTTAAATTAAATAGTTTCGCCGCGCACCTAAAAATCGGTGCGCGGCGAATGCGAATCCGAATTCATCTCAGTTGTGGGTCCCGAGACGCTTCGTCCGACTATCTGACCTCGGCTGAGCAGTTCCTCGCAGCGTACCGAGCGGCACAGAAACCCAGATACCGAGTAGTTCCGAGCGTGCGATCGTCCCTGTATGAAGAGTGGATCTGCCCTTCTTTGTAGCCCTCTGTCCACTCGGCACGACGCTGTTCGCCCTCCTCGACGCTCAAGCCGGGATACTTCGGACAAGTGAGAATATGCGGAGTCTCAATCTGATCCCGTACAACAGGGCGCCTGCAGAGTTCGCAGGTTTTTGGCATTTGACCCCCCTTCGTTGTGAACTAGATACTAAAATAATGCCACGCTTTTGGAGTGGTGTAAACATTCAATCCAAAAAGCCTTGTTAGATTAACTTTAATTTATCTCCGACACCTGCGGCAAAATCGGCGGCTTTCATGCGTTTACCACCCGACACCTGTAACTCCAAAATCTCCAAGGCCACTGTGCCAGTGCCTATGAATATTCTCTTGTTGTCCACTTCGACCTCTCCGGGTTTTAATTTTTTATCCGAAATCTCTACCTTAAAAATTTTCAACCCTTGTTCTTCAATTTTTATTTTTGATTTTTCCATTTTGATTTTGCTATATGTTCCCGGCCAGGGATTAAGGGCGCGAATTTGCCTGTCGATCTCATCTGCCGGTTTTTGCCAGTCGATTTTACCGTCTTCCTTTTTAAACGATGGGGCAAGAGTCGCTAATTCATGGTTTTGTTCGCGAGGCTTAATTTCGCTTGATAAATATTTGAATAACGACTCATCTAAAAGTTCAACTGATAAATCTTCAGATTTTTTATGCAATGATTCGAAAGTTTCGTCAGGATCAACGGATATTTCTTTTTGACTAATTATTGGGCCGTGATCAAGTAATTCATCTAAAACAAAAAGTGTAACCCCTGTTACTTTCTCCCCAGCCCAAATAGCGTACTGCATAGGTGCGGCACCCCTATATTTAGGGAGTAGGGAAACGTGTAAATTTAAAAAGCCCTTGCGAGGTATATCTAAAATATTTTTAGGGATTATCTTCCCATATGAGGCGACAACTGCTACGTCTAGCGACAAATGCTTTAAGACTTGTTCAATATAAATATTTTTTAAGTCATTTGGCTGCAACAAAATTATTTGTTTATCTCCAAGCCATTGCTTTACCGGTGAGCTTGATAATTCCTGCTTGCGGCCCACCGGCTTATCGGGCGAGGTAGCAACAGCCACGAGGCTTGTATTTTCGTATAGCCAAGCTAATACCGGCAAACCAAAAGCAGAGGTGCCGAAAAATATTACTCGAGGTTTATCCATAAAATTCCTTAGTTAGCTCATCGCGCTCGGCCTTGCTTAAACGGTCAACAAACAACATGCCGTTAATGTGATCAACTTCGTGCTGGATAACATGTGCCAAAAAACCGTCTGCCTTAAACTCGAGTTTTTTACCCTTGGGGTCGTAGGCAACCACATCCACTTTCTCCGCCCTCTCTACTTTGGCAAATTTGCCGGGAACGGAAAGACAACCTTCTTCCAAAAGCAATTTTTTAGCTGAATACTTTTGTATTTTAGGATTGATTAAAGGGAAAGGCGGCACCTTTAGGTGCTCAAGATTAATAATCACCACCTGCAAATTAACGCCAACTTGCGGCGCGGCAATACCAACACCCTTAGATTTCCTGCAAATACGGAGCATTTCAGCAAGTAGGCGTTGAAAATCACGAGATAAGGGAAATTTAACCTTTTCACTAGGCTCCCTCAAATTTTCCGCCGGCAAGGTCACCAGTTTTAACTGATGTTTATTGTTTGACATTCTCTTTTTCTATTATGCCTAAATAATAAAGAAAGGCTTCATCACCGGCCTTGCCCTGCTCTTTGACCAAAGCAAACCTACGCTCTAAAACCGGTAGATTTCGCCTGGCATGGCTCATTAAAATCGCCCGCACATCAAGCGGATCTTTGTCCTTATTGGTTTGCACATAGCGGGGCAAATGCAGATCTTCAATTATATTCAAAACCGCATCCTGCCACTTGAACCTGACGCGATTTTTATCTTTCAATTTCTGCAATTTGCTAATTTTATCGTCTATTTCCATAGCTGGATGTATTATAACGTAATGTTATAATTACAGCACTATGACAGGGCAACTTTGGGATATTGAGGGCGCGGACGGCAGCGGCAAGGAAACCCAAACCCGCCTGCTGATTGACCGGCTAAACCAGCCCGGCGTTTTAGGCGGAAATAAGGCGCATTACTGGACCTTTCCGACCTATGAAGACCCGGTTTGGGGAAAACTGATTAAGGAGCATCTGGCGGACATTTCTAAAAAGGCCGATGATTATGACCCGCAGTACACCGCGCTTTTGTATGCGGCTGACCGCGGCAAGGCCGCAGTCAAGCTACAACCGCTGATTAAAGCGGGCGATTGGATAATCTGCGACCGTTATATTGCTTCGAATATGGCCTTTCAGGGGGCAAAAATAAAGGATGAAAAAAAACGTGATGAGTTCGTCAGCTGGCTCGAAGACAAAGAATATAATTATTTTCAAATTCCCAAGGCCGCTGGCACAATATACCTTTCACTGCCCGTTGAAGTCAGCATGGCGCGCACGGAAAAAAGAAGGCAGGAGGCAATTGAAAAAGGTTTAGCCTTAGGCGATAAAATAAAAAAGGCCGACATTTATGAGCAAGACAGGGAATTTTTGGAAAGAGTGCGGAACGAATACTTGCGCCTGGCTCCCCTCAAGGGATGGCACGTGATAAACTGTGTTCAGGAAGGACGCGAACTGCCGCGCGAAGAAATCGCAGAGAAAATTTGGCAAATAGTATCAATAAACCCATGACAACTAAACGCATGTTCATATCTGTTGAACTGCCAGAAACCGTAAAAGCCATGCTTGACGGCCTACAGTTGGAATCAAGCAATATCAGTTGGCTCAACCCCGACCAATATCACATCACTATTTACTTCTTGGGCGAAATAAATGCCGGCCAAGAAAATGAGGTTAAAAAAATACTTTCCAACGAAATGTTTGATTTTCCGGAAATTGATTTAAAACTTAGCGCGGTAAGTATTGTAAAGGGACGAATGATTTGGGTGGAAGTGGAAGACCAAACCGGCCTTTTGCAAAAGCTATATTCAGAATTGCGTGAAAAAATAATACTGGCAAAAATAGGTGAGCCGGCCCGTGAAATCTTGGCACCCCATATCCTGCTCGGCAAAAGTGTCGGACATGACAAACTATTGGACCAAGATACTACCATTAAGGACTTAAAGAATAATTTTAAACCTTTTTCGCTCAAGGCTTCAGGCGTGTCATTATTCGAAAGCGAACTAAGACCCCAAGGAGCTTTGCATGTCAAGGTGCGAGATTTTGTCTTTGGGCGCTCTCATTCATAGCTGCTTATGCAAAAAGTAGACATCCTCGGCGTAAAAATTGACGCCCTGAAAAAAAATGAATTCCGGCAGCGTTTGCGTTCTCTGCTCGATGCAACGGAACGAAACAATAAAATAGTTACCACCACTTACTCCGAATTTATCGTTACCGCCCAAAAGGACGAACGGTTCAGGGCTATCTTAAATTCAGCGGAACTAAATTTAGCCGATGGCATAGGCATACTTTGGGCGGCCACATATTTAAATGCAAAAATCAAAAATCAAAAATTAAAATTAGAAAAAATTAAACTTTTTTTAAAAACCGCCTATTGGACGGCCTTCGAGCAAGAAAAAATCCGAGATGTAATTCCGGAGCGCCTGCCCGGCGCCGATATTATTTGGGACGTATGCCAGATTGCCGAACAAACAGGCAATTCAATTTTTCTGCTTGGCGGCCACGGCCCGGTGGATGAAATACTTAAAAATAAGTTCCCGGCCCTAAAAATCGCTGGCCGGTATGAAGGCAACCCAAATGAGCCTGAACTAGCCGAAAGAATTAAAAAGACGAATACTGATATTTTGCTTGTCGCCTTCGGGCCAATTAAGCAAGAATACTGGCTCATGCATAATAGAAGCGATTTAAATGTAAAAATCGCCGTGGGCCTGGGAGGAACCTTTGATTATTTAGTCGGTAATAAAAAAAGAGCAGGGGATACTTGGCAAAAATACGGGCTTGAATGGCTACACCGCCTACTAACCCAGCCCTGGCGAATACGGCGAATGTGGAACGCGATTATCGTTTTTTCCTGGTTGGTGGTTCGACAAAAAATGAATTAAAAAGCAATTACCGCCGACCAATGATCGACGGTAAAGGCCACACGGCCGGGTTGATGCGTCAGGTGGTGGCGACTACTGCCCGATCGGGGCGATTGTCATGCACGAGAGCATTCAGGCGCGCTTTCTCTGCCCTGAAGAACTCCCAGCAGTCAGCACAGTTACCGACATGCGCTTCAGCCGCTTGGCGGAGACCCGCAAATAGCGTCGGGCTGATGCTGGCGTTCATAATGACGTTGCGAACGTGGAGACAACCTGCCGCTTCTGCCATACTTCCTCCGATGTGTTGCGGGCAAAAATAAAGCACGCTAGGCGTGCCGCGGATGGTTCTTTATTTGTCGAAACAAGACCATATTAGATATAATTTAACTTATCATGTTTAAAACGTCAAGAAAATCCGTAAAAACAAGGTTTGCCCCGTCGCCAACGGGTTTTTTGCACCTCGGCGGCTTGCGAACCGCGCTCTATGCCTATGTCTTTGCCAAACAGCACAAAGGCGAGTTCTTACTTCGCATAGAAGATACTGACCGGGCGCGATACGTGGCCGAGGCTGAAAAGAATATAAACGAGACCTTACAAACCTTTAATTTAGTGCCCGACCAGGAACCGGTGCGACAATCCGACAGAATTGACGTTTATAAAAAATACGCCAATGAGCTTTTAGCTAAAAATTTAGCCTACGAAGATACAGGGGCCATCCGCTTTCGAATGCCAAAAACCGGCACAACAAAGTTTAGCGACACTATCCGCGGCGAAATAGAAATAGAAAATAAAGACCAGGAAGATTTCGTCATTTTAAAGTCTGACGGCTACCCGACATACAATCTTGCCCACTTGATAGACGATTATGAAATGGGCATTACGCACGTCATTCGAGGCGAGGAGTTTATACCGTCTATGCCCAAGTATATCGCTCTTCATGAAGCGCTTGGTTGGCAGATCCCCGAATACGCTCATTTGCCATTGCTTTTGAACAAAAATCGCAGCAAACTATCGAAAAGGGAAGGCGACGTGGCGGTGGAAGATTACTTGAAAAAAGGTTATTTAAAAGAAGCAATATTGAACTTTGTGGCCCTTTTGGGCTGGCACCCGAGCCAATCAGAAAAAGAAATTTATACGCTTCAAGAATTAATTCTAGAATTCAAGCTGGAGGACGTGCAAAAAGCCGGCGCAATTTTTGCCCTAGACAAGCTAAATTGGTTTCAGAAAGTTTGGATAACTAAACTAAGCGATGAATCGAAAAATATAGCGAATCATCCGTTTTATCAAATAGTCAAGAGACACCTGCCCGAGGCTTCGGACAATTTTTTGGCCAGGCTGTGGCCACATTTAACCGAACGCCTGACTGCTCCCGAAAATTACGAAAAAGATTTGGATGAATTTAGCTTCTTTGTTAAGAAGCCGGATTTTGAAGCAAAATTGTTGGTTTGGAAAAAATCGGACAAAGAAACGACCGGTGAAGTTTTGACAAAATTATTGGAATTTCTAAAACAACTACCCGATTATTTATGGGACAAGGAGGAACTCGAGAATAATGTCAAAAATTTTATTTCTGAAAATAATTGGGACAACGGCACCGTGCTTTGGCCGCTGCGCGTGGCACTTACCGGACGCGAAAAATCCATGGGTCCGTTTGAAATAATGGACATTTTAAATCAGACCGAGAATAGGGGAGTCGTTTTTGAAAGAATCGAAAAAGCCATAAGCATACTCACCCGGTAACTTTTCTGTCAGATATTATTTTACAATACGATGGGTATTGTGCTATAATATATAGACTATGTTCGAGGCTACAAGGGTGAAAATAAGAAACAAAAAAACTAAATTGAGGCAAACCATTTTAAAATCGGCCTTAGTCGTTTTTTTGTCATTAGCCCTTGCTTTGGCAAACAATATACCTCTGCCGGATGCCGGTGCGGCCACAATTGAACAAGAACTTCAGGCCAAACAGCAACGGTTAAAAGAACTTGAAAACCAAATTAGTCAAACCACCAAAGATATAAACTCATTGGTTAAACAGCAGAATACCTTACAGAACTCAATTAAAATTTTTACGGCGCAGATAAGCCAGGTTACCACCCAGATTGTCGTTACGGAAACTAAAATCGAAATCGCGGGCGATAAAATCACCGAGCTTAACGGGCAAATTCGCATCAAAGAAAATGAGGTGGAAAGAGTCAAACAAAACCTGGCCAACCTGATACGGGAACTCTACCAGATGGATAGGTCAGACTCAACCATTATGGCCTTAATGAATAACGACAACCTTTCAGATTTCATTAACGCGGTTTCCCAAATAGAAAACGTACATGGCCGAAGCTATGAACTGCTCCAGGATATTAAGGAGCTAAAAGTACAGCTTGAAGACAACCGCGCGGAGGTGCAGGAGCAAAAAAAAGAGCTTGAGCAGTTTGAAATCGCCCTTACGGACCAGAAAAATCTGCTTGATAACCAAGTAAAGGCAAAGAATGATTTATTGGTTAAAACCAAAAATCAGGAAAGTATCTACCAGGCATTGCTGGCGCAAAACAAGAACGAAGAGGATAAAATACAGCAGGAAATTCAAGATTTAGAGAATAAAATCCGGGTACAGCTTGGTGAGCGTACTTCACCGGGCAAAAAAGGTTTATTTAAAATTTGGCCGATGAACGGCACCTTGACCCAAGGCTACGGCAACACAGGTTTCCGTTCGCTTGGCTATTCGTTCCATAACGGTTTAGACATTGCCGCCGCAGCCGGCACGCCAATTTATAACGTTTACGACGGCACGGTTAACGGCACAGGTTCAAGCGATAAGGCTTACGGCAACTGGGCCACGGTCAGGTATGAATTGCCAAACGGCCGCTGCGTGGTAGCCCTTTATGCCCATATGCTTAAGCGGAGCGTAAGCGACGGCCAAAGCCTGAAGGGCGGAGCGGTGATCGGTACCGAGGGCAACACCGGCAATACCACACGTTTGCTTTACGGACCGCATCGCGGTTTTCACCTGCATTTTACCGTATTTGACTGTGAAGGATTCCAAATTGTAAAAAGCGTAAACGGAAACTACATGGTGCCAGTTGGGTATACCTATAACCCCAACGATTTCCTGTAAACCCCTCCCCGCGGCAAGACCGCGGGGCATTCGCGCGAGGCGTTGTAAATTTTATAGTACCTTGCAAAAACATAATAAGTGCGCCCCGTCATCAGGGCGCACTCATTCTTTATGCGTTCAGAAGCCTCCTTCAACCCAAGTAAAACTACTACTCGAATTTTACGCCCTTCTCCCCGGAGCAAATGCGGCGGATAAGCGCCGCAAAAACGAGGCAGTTGCACTGCACGATCGAGAAGTTCAGCAGGCCTGGCACTCACTTCGAGGTAAAACCCGATCAGCCTGTTCAAGGCCGAAAGCAGCTCATCGCCGGCAATGTCCCGAGCAGCCTCTGCTGGCCGTTCCTCGCCCGACCTGGCCTCCCCAAGCAGTTCAGGGGGCTCTGGATTATGCGGGTGCATGGGCCCGCGGGGTCGAGTGGCTGTTATGGCCGGCCGCCATGACTTTTGCTCAGGGGTCAGCAGGCCATTGAAGCGGAAGACCCGCAAAATGAATGACTTCAAGGACCCCGTAAACTCCTCACCAAACACCTGACTCGCTTCAACATACAGCGCGCGTCGGTCCACCGGCGGGCTTCCTGACTCGAGACGCTCCTTGACCCACCTGCGCAGCCTCTCATCTCCCGTCTGTGCGTCTGTCGTCTGTTGTCTGTCGGCCCTAGGGGCTTGTCGCGGAGCCGGAGCAGGATGCCACTTGCGCTGCTCGGATGTGAGTAAATCGTTACCCGCGAATGCCCGATAGACGAACGAAGGGAAGCTGCCTACGGAATCAGTACCGTAAACATGCAGGGCTTCCGCGTAAAGATCCTTGCGACTCGCGGGTGGATCAGCTGATTCCAGTCGGTTTTTGACCCAAAGCTGCAAGAGGCTGACCTCGGCGGTCCGCCACGTAGTTTGTATTGAACCGACCCATGCCCTCTGTTCAGGCGTGAGTAGCTCATTATGAACGAAACAGTACTGGCTGAAGGACGCAAAGTTCGCCGCATATTCCGGGAACTTAGCTTGCGCCTCGATGTACAGCGCCCTTCGGTTCGCCGGCGGTATATCTGACTCGAGACGCTCCTTGACCCATGGCCTTAGCTCGCCCCTTGAGCCGGACAGATCGATGTCTCGGGACACGACAGGCGTCACAGCCTGCCGCGTTTCTGCGGGTTCTGGACATTCACGCGGGACGTCTTCTGATACAGGGGCGATATGTGCCTCGCTCGGCCGTGCATCGGCAGCATTGCCATTCTGCGACTGTAATACCGAACCCGCAATAAACTCCTGCATGGCCTGAAGGACAGCTGGCGAAGAATGACCATGGAGGTTGAGGCCGCGCGCACCGGCCAAATACAGCATAGGCCCGTAGTGGCTATCCCAAGCCTGCCAAGCCCTGGAACGCGTCCTTTGAGGGGATTCCCCCCGATGATCGTCAGCATGGCGCTGGAGTTCGAGAAACTCCACGAGGAACTCAAGCGGGACCATGTCATCGCCAGATTCTCGGCTAGCAATACTTCTCACGGCCGCCAAAAGATCGCGGATTTCCTTACTGATGAGGTGGACTTCAACGGTCAGACCTTGCGGATTTCCAGCTCGGCCGCCAAACCGCACCATATGGCTGATGCGGCCATCCGGCAAATCGCCCAGAGCTTCGCCGACGCTATCGTCTGCGGGGCCCACCGTTTCGCGCGGAATGACGATTACCCCCGAATGGCTAGCATTTGGCTTGACTACCCACACTGAGAATTTGCCCTCATCGAGCGAAAAGGCCTTGTATTTCCGAGGAAAAATGCTGCCATGCTGAATGACCAAGCCGCCTGTCTCGAGAGCCAGCCAGTCCAGACAGCCAGGCAGGCCCAGGTGAGGGAAACGATCCTGCAGCTTCTCTACGTATAGCCGCAAATCGCAGTTGAACACCGCGGCCAAATAAGCCGCGACTCCTTGTTTGTAATTGCTCTGCTTCATTTGGCACCTCAACTTATGGGGGAAAAGTAGGGATATTCAATTGGAAAGGAACTGCTTGCAGGTAGTATATCCAAACCTTCTGGAATGAGAAAGAGAAGTTCAATATAACGATAATGCAGGACCCAAGGCGGTTTTTAGTTTGACATTTTTTTTATTAATATGTATAATGAATTTCTACCCAACGGCAAGGAGGCCGAATGGAAGAACGCAACATCGCCAGTTTCGACACTTACGCGAAGGTGATCAATGCCGACGGCAGCCTTCGTGTCGCGACCAAGCGCCATCTGATCCGCCGGGCCAGGACGATCGCCCAAGCCAGCGGCGGCACCCTCACATCAGTGCAAATGCTGCGGGTCTGCGGGGACACCGAGGAGGGACGTGAGCGTGTCACCCAGGTCTTGGCTCAGGCTGTTCTGAATGAGGCCGGGAGCCACACCATGGCCGAGGATTTCACCGGTTACGGGACGCTGGTCGGAAGCACGAGGTCGAGACAGAAAACCGGCCACCGTCAGCGACGGAACATGGGCGCGTAGCCCTAACAGGCGAGTGCGGCTGACCGCTAAACGCGGGACAGAGCGCGCGTCTGCATGAAAACGACCCGGTTGAACACCACGCCGGGTCGTTTCGTATTTCTTTTCTCGTTCAGCAGGGGAATATGCGACGATTGAATTTACACTTGTCATCTACTCACCCTAAACACTTTATTCACTACCCTTCCTAACTTATCCACTATCTTCGCGATATCCGCTTATTTTTTGCTCTAAAAAATATGTTTATTAACTTTTCATATCGCGTCCGCCATGAAATTTTTCATGAACATCGCGCAGGCGCTTGTTGGTAATATGGGTATAGACTTGTGTAGTAGCCACGTTCTTGTGTCCCAATAATTCCTGTATGCTCCGCAAATCAGCGCCATGGGCGAGTAAATCAGTGGCATAAGAATGGCGGAAAGTATGAGGCGTCACTTTTTTAGAAAGCCCGGCCAGCCTGGCGCATTTGGATACCATAACCTGAATTGAGCGGGCGGATAATCTGTTCTCGTCATCTTTTGATTTTAAGCTAATAAACAAAGCTTTGGCCAAACTATAATGGCGCGCCGCTAAATATCGACGAAGCCATTGGGCCGCCCGGGGCGAGATAAAAATCGTTCGTACTTGTCTGCCCTTGCCAACAATGGAAAGCTCGTAAGTTTTATCGGTTTTTTTGTCGCTCAACATTGACATCTGATCAACATTTAATGACACCAGTTCCGAAATACGCAAGCCTGACGAAAAAAATAATTCCAAAATGGCGCGATCCCGCAATCCTTTAAATGTATCAGTATCAAAGATGCTTAACATTTTTTCCACATCACTGGCTTCCAAAAAAGAAATATTATCGTCAGACTTTTGTTTAGCCAACTTTACCTTGGAAGAGGGAAGTGAGTCTATATCCCTGTCCGCAAAGTAATTCAGTAAGGCGCGCAAGGCTATCAAGTAGTAGTTTTGTGATTTTTTACTTAAAAAGCCACCTTTGGGATTTTGATACTTGCGCGCAATATATAAGCGATAGTCCCAAAGATGCTTAGTGGTAAATTCATGCGGAAATAATTTTTCCTGACCCACGATTTTTAACCAGCCCGTAAAAAGGCGAAGGTACTGATTATAGTTTCTCTGCGTATTATTAGACAAACCTTTCTCAACTTCACAGTAATCAAGAAAGGGGAGAATATGCTCTGAAATAGGAATACCGTTCTTCATATCACTAGTTTACATGGATTAGTAGCTTCGCACAATATATGTAAAACGAATGAATGTGGATATCCTGATATCTCTGGCCAGCCAATAAATCACTCCGGTCTAAATACTTTCCATGCCGTCGGTCCAAACTACAATGTAGCTGCAGCAATGACGAATCATGGGCTGTATATATACAAAGGGTACGGAAATGACCTCAAGATATACCTCTTAAACAAGAATACAAATCAGATAAGCATTTGCTATTACTTATGTTTGCGCATCTCCTTCTACAAACCGTAGAACCGGGCGCGGTCAAGTGAATTAAAAGACGTAAATAAATTTAAAGAAGCGCCAAAAACAATAAGCGGGTAATTACATTATTTTAATATAAAAGGAGAGTGTGAGAACGCAGCAAACTTTGTACGACAATAATGCACAAGGCAAAGAATAGAATTAAAGGCTTGGTGTAGGAAAAGAGCTCTTCTCCGAGGTCTTCTCTGGCAATCCCCATTTGACAATTATCCACAGTTGTGATTTTTGGTTTCAGGGATGTTTCCGTTGGTGCCGCTATTTATCCGCCGCGTAATTTATTAATTTCATTTTTTACTATTGATGCCGCCTCTGCTACTTCCCTATCCTCCGTATCAATACCCAAACTCAAACGCAAAGATCCTGAATATTTTTTTATATCAATGCCAAGCGCTTCTAAAACTGGCGAAACCTTAACGGCGCCGGTGCTGCAAGCGCTTCCCGGCGACGAAGCAAGGCCAGCCCTGTCTAAAGCGATATTTAGTATCTGTGGGTCTATCCCTTCGAACGAAAAATGAGCAATATGTGGAACGGACGATGATGATTGACTGTTTAGAATGACGCCAGGAACGCTGGCTTGTATTTTTTTGAGCAAATCGTTGCGCAGTTTCCTAACTTTTTCTCTAGGCCAATCTTTGGACAGTTTAAGAGCCTTGGCCAGCCCAGCGATAAGAATTGTGCTTTCAGTACCCGCCCGTTTCCCCCATTCTTGAAAACCCACGAACTGCGGACTCAAATTAGCTCTGGAATTTACGTATAAAAAACCAACGCCTTTCGGCCCATAAAGCTTATAACCACTGCCTGTAATTAAGTCGGCATTAAGCTCGCCGACATTAACATCAAGCCATCCCAGACCTTGGGCGGCGTCTGTATGAAACAGTGTTTTTGGATTCTTGGCTTTAACCACTCCTGCCAGCTCGGCAATATTTTGCACCGTGCCGGTCTCATGATTAGCATAAATAATAGAAACCAGGGCTGTATTTTCTTTTATCGAATTTTCCAGACTAGCAACATTTACCAGCCCGTCTTTACCGACCTCTACCCAACTCACCTCAAGGCCCATACTTTCTAAAAACCTAGCTTGCTCGTAAATACTGGGATGTTCTATCTTCGATATAACCAAATGGGGCTTCTGACCCTTAATACGAAGGTATTCAAGCACTCCGCGCAAGGCCAAAAAATTAGATTCAGTGGCGCCACTAGTGAAAATTATTTCGTCGGTATTGGCGCCTATCGATTGTGCAATTGATAAACGGGCATTATCGATGATTGCCCGAGCCGCTCTCCCCTCTTTGTGTAGTGAGGAAGCGTTGGCCCAAAATTTTTCCGCGCGCATCATTTCTTTTTTTACTTCCGGATGAAGGGGCGCGGCCGCGGCATAATCTAAATAAATCCGTTCGTTCATAGTGGGGTCAGTTTAATTCGCACTCCAATTTAAGAGCATTTAAATCTTCGTGCGTGATGACGAGATTGCCGGTTTCCTGCTCTTTCATAAGATAGTACATGACGGATTTTGGATTTTCAACATGCTCCAAGTTCAGGGCATGGCCGAACTCGTGGGCCAGGACCAACCTTAAATCCGACAACTCTTCAAACTGGTAAATGTTAATTTCCTGACCATCATACTGTCCCTGGTCAAAAATGCGCGCCACATTGAATTTTTGATTGTAGGTGGACACAGTCAAATTGTGCCTTTCCACCAATTCATTCAGTCGGTCTGCCAAAGCCCTAAGTTTATTAGCCATTATCGCAAGTTCTATTTGCTCATCCCTCAAGCGATTGTAATCCTCGCGTGGCGCCCCTCCCCTACTATTCCAATACCCAACCTCTGCTTCATGGCGCAACAGCCTCGCTTCGTATTGGTCATTCAGAGTGGTGTACTCAAGCTCCAGGGCGCTGTAAGAAGAGTCGCTGACAGTTATCTTTTCGCGGAGCTTTTTTTCTTCCACAGTACGCTGTTGACGCTCGTCATAAATTAAATTTATTTTAAAAGCTGCCTGAGGGTCATAGCTAAAAAGCTGACGCGCGATCGGTTCTTCCCAAACTTCTTCCGTTTCCAACAGCAGTCCTTTAAATTTGTCCAAACTTACGCCAAAGCGCTCGTCAAACTCGCCGATTGAATAATAAAGCGGCTCGTCGCAGCGAGTTTTTTGGAATTGCATAAGGCTAGCCGTGGCCGCCAAAGCTATAACCAGAATTATCAGGATGGGTTTGATAAATCGAAACATACTTACAATACCTCGCGCGAATGCCCCGCGGTCTTGCCGTGGGGAGGGGTTCACCTTGAACTTTTCCGAAAACCGGCGGCTTGGGCTTCAGCCTCGGTGTTAAAGCACATTTCCGGGTCGGTGCGGTCATAAAATGAGCCGCCGGGAAGGTGATAAATCCTGCTCGATGAAGAAATATTACCTTTTATTCTGCAGACAACGCCGTTTTCCAGAATATTTTCGCCAAGCACGGCCTGTGATTGAATATCACCCCGCAAAATGGTAGAATGAATGGGTGATTTTTCAATATTTATAAGGGGTTGAACGCCTGCTCTGCCGCCAATTTTGCCCGTAAAAAAGCCAAGCAAAAATACGCAAGTAAACGTCGCAGACAGTAAGATTATCTTTTCATTCCGTTTTATAAATTCTTTCAAACTATTCATAAGAGGGATCATGCTCTAATTATAGTATGCTTTACTACACTTCTCAATCAGAGTCGGCACGCGCCGGGGACGCCAGCGAAGAGGAAGCAAGCCAGCCGACACCACTTGTAGCAAATATCCCCGAGGGCGCGAATTCCGATTCGAGAACTCTTTACGCCTTCATCCTAGGTCGCGTCTATACCCTGTCTTTAGCTGAAGTAATCCAAGTACTCGGCACGCTGGCTGTGGATTTCCGCGTCAAAACCGTTGCTCCGGAAATTGCTCTAATAGAAACAACGGAAAAATTAAAAATTGGCGCCCTTCAGGACAGGCTTGGCGGCACCATAAAAATTGTTGAGATAATAGACACCCTCAATCGCCGTCAAAAAGACTGGCCGAGCGATCTTTTAAAAGATTATTTAGACTTCAATATTCTGCGCGACAAGTATCTGGCACAAGGCTCGACCGGCAAGACGCAGATCGGAGTTTCAATATATATTATGGACCCGGAAATCCGGATCCCCTTCTCCGAACCGAAACGCGTAGCGACTCTTCTAAAAAAATATCTGCAGTCGCACGAAATTTCGGTGCGTTTTGTAATGCCCGAACCGCCGTCAACCAATCTGCCCAGCGTAGTTGTAACGAATAACAACCTTCTCGAAAAAGGAGCAGAATTCGTTATCTTGCTCGGCAAACAAAACCTTTCCATCGGTAAAACTTTGAGCGTGCAGGACTTCGAGGATTACGGACGGCGCGATTACCAACGCCCGTTTCGGGACTTAAAAATGGGCATGCTTCCGCCCAAGGTTGCCCAAATAATGATAAACATGGCGAACCTAAAGAAGGGTGAACATATGCTCGACCCTTTCTGCGGTGGAGGAACTATTCTACAAGAAGCCCTACTAATGGATATTAATGCCGTTGGCTCCGACATTGATGTAAACGCTATCCGCGGAGCAGAAAGCAACTTGGCCTGGTTTAGAAACAGATATAACATCCCTTTCGGCCGGTACCAAATTCTGAAGCTCGATGCCGCTTCCGAGCTGACGCGCGAGTTTAAGCCTGATAATTTTGACGCCATAGTCACCGAGGGCTGGCTTGGCCCGCTTTACGGATCATTCCCCAAGGAATCCGAAATAAAGAAAAACTTCAAGGATATTTTAGAGGTTTACCTAAAAGCCTTTGGCCAGTTTAGCCAAGTGCTTAAAAAAAACGGCACGGTTGTTATCTCTCTTCCGGCTTACCGACAAGAAAAGGATAGGTATGTTTTTATGCCCACTCTTGACTTTATCGAAAAATTGGGTTATATTAGACAGGATCCAATACCGTTAGAGACCCTTGAAAAATATAAGTTTTTAAAGGTTACAGACCGCAAAACCATTATCTACGATCGCAAAGATCAGGTAGTGGCCCGGGAGATTGTGATAATTAAACTTCAATAATCAAACCTCAAGCCCCAAATAAACCTCAACCCTCAAATTTCAAATAGCTTTTCCCGATTTTGAAGTTTGGATGTTGAAGTTTGAAGCGTTAGCGACTTATGGCCCACAAAAAAGCCGGCGGCAGTACCCAATACGGCCGCGACAGTAATCCAAAATATTTAGGAGTCAAAAAATTCGGCGGTGAAAAAGTCGGCGTAGGCGACATTATTATCCGCCAGCGCGGCTCCAAATTCCGCGCCGGAAAAAACGTCTCCTCCGGAAAAGACGACACGCTTTTTGCGATGGCCGCCGGAGTAGTCAAATTCTCAAAACGAAAAACTCTTAAATTCACCGGTGCTCTTAGCCGGGTACGAATCGTCAGCGTTCTGCCTAAAAGCTAACGTCTTGATATAACAAAAAACCGCCTCCCTGCACTTCGTAGCCGAGTCAGACTCGGCGCAGTAGTGGCGGTTTTTTTGTTTTAAACAATCTCTATTTTAACTTTAAGTGTTGGTCTTAAACCCGGTCCGAGATTTAGCCCCACCAGATGTTCGCCCGCTTTTTTTAAGGCATGCGGCAACTCCACCTGCTTGGCCGAAACTTCCAGCTGCGTTTTCTCTTTTAAGGCCTGGGCGATATCGTGGGCGCTGATACTGCCGAAAATTGTCCCTGACTTATCGCCCTTTCTGGCAAACGACAAAGTTATATCTTTCAGTTTGCCGCCTAATTTTTTAAACTGCTGTTCATGTTTATCTCTTTCGGACAGGCGTCTTTTCTCGGCTTGCTCAATCTCATTTAGGCGGCTGGCTGTGGCCTGCTCGGCTAAACCTTTCGGAAAAAGAAAATTCCGGGCATATCCCTCGGAAACATCTTTAACGTCATTCTTTCTGCCAATACTCTTGATATCTTTGGTCAATATTACCTTCATACGATTGCAATTGAAAATTCACGAATTCTACTCGTGCAGGTATTTCCTTACGGCAAAGGTACTGCTCAATACTCCAAGAACCAAACCCAAGAACAACTGAACCGCCACTAACTGCCAAAGAAGTCCGGAATTAACTGAAGTGAGGTTAAGGCTAATGCCAAGATAGTCGTTCATCTTCGGCACAAATGAGGAAAGAAGCGGAAGCAAAACAGCCATAGTAATAAGTACGGCGACCAAACCGTAAATAATGCCTTCGATAATAAAAGGCCAGCGAATATAGGCGTTAGTCGCGCCCACAAGCCGCATTATTTCTATCTCCTCGCGGCGATTATAAATCGTGAGCCTGATGGTATTGTACATTACCAAAACCGACACGAGAGCAAAAAGAATGGCAAGCACCGTTCCGCCGCGAGCGAGCCCGCTGGTTAGCTTGCCAAGTGTCTCTATTGCCCGGCGGTTATCCTCAAAATTAATTTCATGGACTGCCGGTGCGGCCTCGGCCTTCAGAGTGTTTGATATGCTTTCGTATTTGCTTATATCAGTCGCTTTGATAACCAAGGAAGGAAATAAAGGATTCTCGTCTAACTCTTTTATGGCCTCAATTATGCCTATATCATCCTTATGGCGCTTTTGGAATTCCAAATAGGCCTCGTCAGCGCTTATATAGCGCGTACTGGCCACATCAGGCAGTTGCTTAACCCTTTCTTCGTAATTTCTTATTACTGACTCTTCCGTGCCGAGCTCAAAATCAACAGAAATGTCCACCTTATCCTTAATGCTGTCAAGCGACAAATTCGTTAAAAAACTCAAAACTAATAAAATGCTTATGACCGACAAAGTTACGGTCATTACGGCAATGGCTGCGGCCGAAAGCCAAACATGTCGCCAAAAATTTTGCCAGCCGTTTTTTATCACTCTTAGTAAGGTAATCTTGCCCATAATATTGCTTGCCTAGCGCCTGTCCTGCCTGCCGGCAGTCGTGAGGCGGAAAAATTTAAAAAAATTATAATCGATACCTGCCGTGCTGCTCGTCTGAAGCAACGCGTCCATGCTCGAGCGTGACCACGCGTTTTTTAATTGAATTCACCAATTCCCTGGCGTGCGTGGCCAAGACCACGGTCGTGCCGTAATGATTGATTTTAAGAAGGAGTTGAACAATTTCCCAGGCATTTATGGAATCGAGGTTGCCGGTAGGTTCATCGGCCAAAAGCAATATGGGTTTATGAGCCAGGGCCCGGGCAATGGCCACCCTTTGCTTTTCACCTCCCGACAGTTCAGCCGGAAAAGAATCAAGCCTGCCCTCCATACCGACAAGCTCTAAAATTTTTGGGACCTCGTGCTCTATTTTACTCGCTTCATACCCGCCCACTTCCATGGCAAAGGCCACATTTTCAAAAACAGTCTTCTTCGGCAAAAGCTTGATGTCTTGATAAACTACGCCTATCTTTCGCCGAAGGAAGGGCAGATCCTCATTAGTCAAATCTTTAATGCTCAGCTTCTCGATAAAAACATCACCTTCATCCGGTTTGTCCTGACCGGTCATTAATCGAAGCATTGACGACTTACCGGCGCCCGATTGGCCGACGATGGAAATAAACTCGCCGGGCGCAACCTCAAAATCCACCTCATTCAGGGCGCGTATATCGGGCGGATAAATTTTACTCACTTTGTGAAATTTCAGCATATTGTGAGGGACAACCTTACGGCCTATCGGCCTACGTTTTCCCTTCCCAACTCCGCTACGTTCCGTTCCCTCCCTTTCGATAAGGATTGCTCGCACCGGCTAAGCCGGATGCTCGCAAGTGAAACATTTAAGCGAACTAAGGGGTCAGTTTGTTACTTTGTAAATTCTTTTCTATAAAAGTATCCAAATCGCCGTCTAAAACTTTTTCCACGTCGCTGGTTTCATAATCGGTACGGTGATCTTTGACTAGTTTGTAGGGGTGAAGCACGTATGATCTAATCTGGTTTCCCCACTCCGGAGAATGGAATTCGCCGCGGATAGCCTTTTTTTCTTTCTGATGTTCCTCTTCTTGGCGCTTGGCCAACCTCGCTCGAAGGACTTCCATGGCCTTTTCCTTATTCTGATGCTGTGAGCGCTCGTTTTGAATGGACACTGTAATATTGGTCGGAATGTGCGTTATTCTAATGGCCGAATAAGTGGTATTAACGCTCTGTCCGCCGTGCCCGCTTGAAGTGTTGGCCTCGATATTCAAGTCTTTTTCGTCTATTTCCAGCTCTTTTTGCGGAATCTCGGGCAGGACCTCGACTAAGGCAAAAGAAGTTTCTCGGGTGTGCGACGGGTTGTAAGGGCTTAAACGTACTAGGCGGTGCACGCCAGCCTCGTTTTTAAGAAATCCGTAGGCTTTTTCTCCTTTAACTTCAAGCACTGCGCTTTTAATTCCGGCTTCGCCACCTTCAGATTTGGAAATTAAATCCGTATCCCAGCCCTTCGATTCTGTAAAACGCAGGTACATGCGCAAAAGCATTTCCGCAAAATCCTGCGCATCGGTGCCACCGGCGCCCGCGTGTATGGCCAGCACGGCGTTATAATTATCATATTGACCTGTAAAGAGCGTTCTTAACTCCAGTTCGTTAAATGATTCTTCAAGCTCTGCTATATGCCTTGATAAATCCTGCTCCAGTTTTTCGTCATTTTCTGATAACTTCAACAGATCATCCGCGTCGGCGAATTCTTTGTCTAACTTCTGCCAAAACTCTATTTCCTTTTTTAGATTATCGGCAAGTTTTGCCTTTTTGCCCGCCTCATCCTGATTCACCCAAAAAATTGGGTTACTCATCTGGTCCTCTATTTCAAGCAGTTTTTGTTTGCTCTGGGCAAGTTCAAAAATGCCCCCTTAGAGCCTCGGCTCTATCGCGAAGTTCATTTAGCCTCGCTTTTATTTCTGATACATCCGACATTTACCCGCTTAAATTTCCTTAACTCGTTACTAAATATAAGTATCTTCCGCCTGTGCGTAACCATTCCATAATTTTTTTGATTCTCTGGAATTTTTGGCGGGTTATTTGTATTATACCACACCCAGCATATCAGCCCAAATATTCTTGGAATTCAATTCGACAAAAAACTTTCTTGCAAATTCGCCTACTGTATTCTCAGTTTTCATTCTTATTTTTTAATCCAAAAATAAACAGGAGAATTATTTGGGATGTATTGCTGGGCACATTTTAATAGCCAGTACTGCCAAACCCGCCGCGCGTAGGATTATCTAACTGCTCTGTTTCTTCCCATTCAATTCTATCTACGGGCAAACAGAAGCCTTGAGCAATCCGTTCGCCTCTTTCAACTACCACGACCTCATCGGTGAAATTATAAAAATGCATCGCTATTTCATCGTCCGGCCCGCTATAATCTCTGTCAATAATACCTAAGCCTTGCGGAATGGACAGGCCCTTGCGCTTAGGCGTGCTTGAACGCGGTACTACAATGAAAACATGGCCGGGCGGGGTAAGCACAATTAAATTTGAAGGTATTTTACCAATGCTTTTGGGCGGTATCTCCGTGCGAACCCGGGCATACAAATCCAGCGCCGCCGCGCCAGCGCTCTCATATTTTGGCAAAGGCAGTGTTTTGTCTATACGCTTAATCTTTACCAGCATTTTGCTCGCCGTATTTTTCATCTAATTTTCTCTCCTTAACGCGCTGTCTGGCCTCGCTGTCGGCGCGCGACCAATAGTAGTCGTTGTAATCCGCGAACTTCATCATTTCCGCCCGCCAAGGATATTTTTCGGAAATGGCCTTGTGCATCAACTGGCAAGCATAACGGTACTGGGGATGGCCCTGCGGCGTAGTGCGCAATTCAATCATATGCATAGCCTCCCTATCATTCATACCTAGAAACCAATGAACTAAATTGCCGTGTAAAACGGCATACTGCGCCAATTCTTGATTTTCGGTTGTTATTTTATCGAACAAAGCGTCCGATTTTTCAACACACATCTTAATCTTATCTTCAAAACCGGCAGCCACCAATTCATCAGGCATAATAAAACCCAACTTAGTGGTGAATAATTGTCTTACTTGAGTGTTCATTCTATGCCTTTGCAGGTCCTTATAAACGCCGAAATTTACGAGCGTGTCGAAATTGTACGGGTAACCGTCTTCCAGGGCGCGGCCCGGCCTATCGCGGCGGGTTTTTCGCTCGCCGACATAGGCCATGATTATTTCTTGTCGGTCTGCCTCCGTCATACCCTCAACCTTTTCTCGAATTTGCTTCATGGAAAGGCTGGCAAAAGGATAAAGCATGGCGGCAAGGGTCGAGACATCGCGGTCAACAGGCTCAAGCAGATGGACCTCAAGCTTGCCTTTTGGCGCAGGCAGTTCGGCCTGGCCGAATAATTTTTCCGCCAAAGCAAACATATTTCGGCGGTTCTCGGCCGAGTACTCACTCCGGCGAGCGCGGCGCACATACTGCGGAATAATTTGTGAAGCCGCAGCCATGGTCTTTTCGGCGATCTTTTGCAGTTCCGGATTATCGGTACTTAGCAAATAACTGATTAAGCCCTGGTAAAATCGGCCGTTGCCGAACATGCCCACATTGGTCAGCGTGCCGACCGGCAGAATGGCCCGCAAAGTATCACAGGCCTTGGTACGCAAATCAATGTTATAGGTTACGCGGAAAGCTTTTTGATCCTTTTCTTCTTTTAGATCACTGTATTTTTCTTTTTGACCATCGCCGTTAATATCGTATTCTGCTTCAGCCATCGGCTTCAGTTTTTCAAAATACTCTTTCATCGGTTCAACCAAGGAAGCGTAGGTTTCGAAAATAAAATCCATGGTAGCAACGTACTCCCTGCCAAAAGAGGCCTTGACCAGACAATCGTCGCGCAGATAGCGATAATGGCCGGCCTCCGTCTTTTGGTCGTAAAAAACGTAGCGAGTAGATTGCTCAATGGGCGAACCGCCGATGCGGCGGTCCTCAATTTCCTTGGCGGCAAGCATGGTTATATTTTCAAAAGAAATATGCGCGCCTTCGAGCTCACCCACACTATCGTCGCCGTAGGCCACCAAGATGCGTTCGATGAGTTGATCGGCGTGTTTTGGGTCAATCGTCCCTTCTTTGATAAATTCCTTAAGCAGAACTTCGCGGAAGCCGCCCTTCGCGCGCGAATAGCGGGCATAGGCCGCGCCAGTCATGCCTTCCATGCCTTTTACGGCAAAAATATCATCTTCGGCAGAAGTTACATAGTTTTCTAAAAGTTTTTTTTCTTCATCTGTAAACATACCGGGTCAGTAGAGCTTCAATAATCTTATAGTTTTACTGTTTTCAACAGATTATCGAGGTTTGTTAATTATTCTTTAATATTGCCGAGTAATTTACTGTTTAAATAAGATTTGGGAAAACAGATTGAAGCTTCACTACCCGGCATCGCTTCCACAGTTTAACATGCCTATAAAAACAAAAAAACCCCACATTTAGGGTTATTGGAAATGGCCCAACCGGAATTCGGCTGGGCCATTTTCTTACGGGGCGTTGCGGGCTAGCGAGCGAAAGTAGGGTCGTATTTCCGCCTGATCCACTCGCTACGCATGGCAGCTGCTTGCTGGCGATTTCTCACCAGCTCGTCAAAAGCACGCTGCATATTCGCACAAATACCTGCTGACCTCGGTACTGACCGAGGAGGCGAGGAAATCTGTGTTTGCCTGCGGGCTGGACCGCTGGCTACGACACGGGTCGGTTGAACCAACTCCTCGTAAACCAGACCCGATACTTCCCGTCGTACCCGGGATTGCATTAACCCTCCACGTAAAATGTAACCTTGAATGTTCAGCATCGGCGCCGAACAAAACAATCTGGCGCCTCCGCCAACCATAGGTCCCCCCCAAGGGCCTATGTCACGCCCTCACCACGAGGAACGCACAAATGCACGAAGGCACCATTACTGTGTATATTATACACCTAAAAAGGGATTTTGTCAATCCCCTTTTCCACAACCTACCTGCCTGCAGGCAGCGACAAAAAAACCGCCCGGCCTGCACTTCGTAGCTACGAAGTGGCGGAGTTGTTGCGGTTTTGATCGCTGCTTAAAAAATTATGAAGTTTTTTTTACTATCTCATCAATCTGCTTATACAAATCCTCAAGGCTTCCATTATTATCAATGTTAAAGTCAGCTTTTTCCTTCAAAGGAATAATAGTTTGCTCGGTTTCTAAATTATGATCTTTGAGAAACTCCTCAAAAGTTTTGTGCTGGTCATCGGTGTTATCATCCCGTGAAATTATACGTTGATAACGAATCTTAGGATCGGCCTCAACCCACACTAAATAGAATTTAGAAGAGTTTTTAAGAAATTCGACATCTCCTTCTCGTCGTATACCATCAACAACAAAAATAGTCCTCTTACTTTTTTTTATATCTCCGGCCACGGCTTTCGAAAATATACTTTCACCAAAATTTTCTCGTAGAATTTGCGAGAGCTTAACTAGGCTCTGTCGAGTATATTCAACTGATATTCGATCTAATATATCCCTTAAAATATCTGAAAAACGAATATAGTCAGCATTGTACTTTTTGCTCACATACTTACCGATATCGCTTTTTCCCGAAGCGATTAATCCTACTAAACCTATCACTGTTTTATCCATAAAAACGGTTATTATATTCTTAACTAGGCTCCCAGGGCTTGAAAAACTTAGCTAATTTTATTCCTTGCTGAGACTGATAGTTGGATTTAAAAATTCCTGATCCATAGCTCGCGCTGGCCTTCTGCGGTAAGTATTCACACCTAAAGGTAGTTATAAGCTGCCCATGCGAAAGAAAAATAGGAACTGTACCGATATTACGAATCTCGCAAACTACGCTTGCGCCAGATATAGTACCCTCATCTCCGTAGCCAAAGCCCGGATCAAAAAATCCGGCGTAATGCGATCGTAACTCTCCATGCTCTTGACGATAAGGAACCATCTCTGCACATACTGTTGGAGGTATACGAACCTTCTCAATAGTGGCTGCTAAAATAAACTCTCCTGGTTCCAAAAATAAACTACCGGAAGAGTCCGTAGATTTTTCCCTAAAATAAATTTTCGGATCTATTTCATCTTTTATCTTCAAAGAAATGGGCTTACCGCCCCTCACTGCAACCAAATCTCTGGGGTTAGATTTTAAGTCCAGATGTAGATGCAAACCTTCGTCGGTTATAAGTGCCTCGATATCATCATTCGCCACTAAACGCTCGGTTTTATGCAACTCTTGCATTTGCTCTTTAGTTAAAAACGTTCTTTGCCCATCATAAATCCTCATTTGAGCCAACGCTTGGCCTGCAAATGCTCTAACCGGGAAACTCTGGGGAACAATAAGCATATAAAGCTTCCCACTGTACCCCGCGGGAATAACATTAAAATCATGGGAACCCCTAGCCAAAACAACGCAATGCAAATCTATACGGCCGGCTGAACTCTTCGGATTAATATAGCCCCAAACTTTTTCCGGAAACTTTACTGAGGTTTGCAATTCGACCAAATACACTCCACCGACCAAAAGAGTTGGCTCGATCACTTCGACATTAAAGTGATTCAAGGTGTAGTCCTCAATAAACTTATCCGGATCAAAACCAGCGGCTAAATTAGGCATACCAGCCACCTGCCAAACTTTTTGGCCAATAGGTAAATCAATTGAGGACGGCTGCAAAATAGCTTCACCTAAAGGCTCTACAGTTAAAGAGCCTGTTTTTATATGCTCTTTTATTTCATTATCAGATAAAACCATAAATCTATTATACCAAACTTAAAACCCGCCAAAAGTCGTCGGGTTTTAAGTTTTAGACTTGAACTTTTATGCCGGGACCCATTGTAGAATTAATCGTAACCGTAGAAACATATTGTTTTTTAACCGCGGCGGGTTTGGCCCTGACAACTGCCTGGTAAAATACCTTAAAGTTCTCGGCCAATTCCGAATTGCCAAGATCTGATTTGCCCAAGGTCGCATGAACGTTTCCGGTATCATCGTTTTTAAAATCCAGGCGGCCGGCCTTAATTTCTTTAATCGCCTTGGCAATATCCGCGGTCACTGTACCGGTTCGGGGGGAAGGCATAAGCCCTCGCGGACCCAAAATTTTGGCCACAGGGGCGAGTTTGGGCATCATGGCCGGTTCGGCCACGGCTGTATCGAAATCGGTCTTCTGCGAGCCTTGGATTTCCTTAATCAGTTCTTCCCCGCCAACCACGTCAGCTCCAGCCTTCTTGGCCTCATCTTCCTTGCCGGCCGTTACAAAAGCGATAACCCTAACTGATTTACCGGTACTGTGGGGCAAGGTAATCTGGCCGCGCACAGACTGGTCGCTCTGCTTGGCGTCTATGCTCAAATTGATATGAACTTCCACGCTGCCCTTAAACTTGGTCATGGCGGTTTTTTTGGCAAGCTCAATAGCCTCTTCGATAGAATAAGCCTTTCCCGCCTCGACTAAACTGTGGGCTTCCTTCAAACGTTTGCTGATTTTAGGCATAAGTATTTCCTGGGGTGGGAAAACTCCCGTTTTCCCCCTCCCACCTACCCCCTTTCCTCCACATCGCTCGGGCTGGCAAAGCCAGACCCTCGCTGGGGCTAAAATTGGGGCAAATGAGTGGTGATAATGAAGCAAATCTCTTTGCCTCCCACCTGGTTAGCTTGTTTAAACTTGGTTCTCTTTACGGATTACTGACCAGTGATAGGCAAAAAGCGGCATGCCGACAATGAGTTGGGCTAAGGCTTGAGCCGCCTGCCTTTCGCGGTCAGCTCGGCGCTGCTGATTTTGCCTGTCTTCTTCTTCAGCCTTGCGCGCGGCGATTTCCTCGTCGGTTAGTACGCGCTCCTCGCCCACCTTGTCAGTCGGGATTCTTTTTTCAACATAAACCGGATAAGTATCAGCATTTTTAAAGATAAAAACCTTGAGGCCCAAATCTATAAAACTGACGCTGCCGGTTATAACCAAAACCAGACCGACGGTCGCGAACAAGTAGAGATATACTTTGCGAAGTGTTAAATTAAAAGCCATATAGTCAATTTTTCAATTCACAATTTTCAATTTTCAATTAATTATTCAATTGAGAAATTAAGAAATTGTTTAGAAATTAATAATTAGAAATTCAATAGACCTAGTCTTTGATTTCTATTCCCATTGAACGAGCAGTACCGGCAATAATCTTTTCCGCCTGCTCAAGGTCGTTGGCGTTAAGATCCTGCATTTTCTTCTCGGCAATCTCGCGCAGCTGGGTTTTGGTAATTTTACCGACCTTATCTTTTAAAGGGTTGCCCGAGCCTTTAGGCACGCCGGCCGCTTTAATCAAAAGGGCGGAGGCCGGAGGGGTCTTTAAAACGAAACTAAAGGTTCGATCCTCGAAAATGGTAATTTCCGCGGGCACGACAGTATCGCCCATTTGCGCAGTCTGCTGGTTGAAAGCATCAACGAACTCCTTGATATTAATACCGTGGGGGCCAAGGGCGGTACCAACCGGCGGCGCAGGTGTGGCCTTTCCGGCCGCGATCTGCACTTTTACTATTGTCTTTACTTTCTTAGCCATACAAATAAATTTTCAATTCGCAATTTTCAATTTTCAATTAATTATTCAATTGAGAAATTAAGAAATTGTTTAGAAATTAGAAATTAATAATTAGAAATTAATAATTAGAAATTCTAGACTTTCTTCACTTGAAGGAAGTCTAGTTCCACCGGGGTCTCGCGGCCGAAAATGTTAACCATCACGCGTACCTTGCCCTTCTGCTCGTCAATTTCCGAGACTTTGCCTTCATAATCCTTGAATGGCCCGTCCACAATTCTAGTCAAATCATCCACGGCAAACTCTATCTTGAATTTCGGCTCTTCGGTGCCCATGCGCTTGGTAATGGATTTTATCTCTTCATCGGAAACCGGCGTCGGAATAGTGCCGGAACCGACAAAACCGGTGACGTTCGGCGTGTTTCGCACGACGTACCAGGAATCATCGGTAACAACCATTTCCACCAAAACATAACCGGGGAAAATTTTCTCTTCCACCGTGGAGCGCTTGCCGCTTTTGACCTTGATCTTTTTCTCCTTCGGCACCATGACATTGAAGATTTTATCTTCCATGCCCATGGATTCGATGCGCTGTCTCAAGTTAAAAGCTACCGCGTCCTCGTGGCCTGAATAGGTGGAGAGCGCGTACCATCGTTTCTCACCAGTACTAATTTGTTTAGGCATAATTTACAACTGGGGTGGGAAACTTCCGTTTCCCCCTCCCACCTACAGCGCCTTGGGGCTCCAAAGGGTTGCCGGAGGCAACAACTTCTCGCTGCAAGGTTCCGCCGAAGGCGGGTTCTTACCCCCTTCCTCTATACGCTCGGACTGGCATAGCCAGATCCTCGCTGGGATAACTGAAAGTTTATTAATCCAACAAAACTATTAAAGCGGTTATAATTATCAATATTTCTAAATAAAAAGTAAAGTGTTTGGCGTAGTCCTCAAGTAAATACCTCAACCAGTAGTCAACAAACCCCTTGGCCTCATGCACCCGCGCCTCATACTTTTTGTTGGCTAAGGCATAAACTTCTTTTTTGTTAAACGGCCAGAGCCACATTACTCCCCATTCAAGACTGTCTAAAATAAAATGTGACCAGCCACCCAGCCAGATAAGCAAACCGAACGTTTTCCAAAAAGAAGTGCCGGCAAGCAGAAATATCGCGAGGCCCGCAATCAACCACACAGCCGGCGCATGGCTTATGTATGTTCGGTGATTATTGTCGTATTCATCTACCCTAGCCAACCGGAAGCCCCGCAGGCGGTTGAAGGCGTAAAACATATCCAGGTCCGGCGCAAAACCGACCAGAGCTCCCATCAAGAGTAGTTGATTAACCTCTGCGGACGCGAAACTGTATGGTAAAAAATTTAAAAGAACTTTGCCGACCAGATAGCCTCCCGCAATATGTCCCGGCGGCAGCATTCTATAACACAAATCTTTCCAAGACCTCGCTTAGGCCATAATCTATGGCGCCGAGAATCACCGCCACAAAAAGCGAAATGGCGATAACGTAAAGCGTCATCTTAATAGTCTGCTGGCGTGAAGGCCAAATAACCTTGGTAAGCTCGTTCTTAACGTCTTTTATGAAATGGATTGGATTGGCCATAGTCTCGATTCTAATCCCAGTAGTAGTCCGCCCTGGGCGGACACTGCGGGACATATATGCTAATTGATACCAATGATACTAATGTAGTGCTAATGCCGCTAATATGGTTTCATTCGAATGTTATTCGTATCATTAGCACGCATTCGTATATTGGTATCGCGTCCCCAAGTAATCTTGGCTTTTTTAAAAGGCCTTCGCGGGCCTTCTTTTTTATACCCGGATTATAGCAGTACTTTGCCGTCTTTGCAAGCCCAAAAGCAATTTTAGCGGGGTATATTGACAAAACTATAAAAAAGGAGTATAATATAAGATAAGTGCTGTGGCGGTCACGGCACGACTCGGCCAGGAGGATTTTCTTATGAAAACTCGTTCGCGTATCGCCCTGCGCATCCAGGCGTATCTGCTCTGGTCACGGTGGGCAACACAAACACGGCGTCTGGTCGTCCGCGCCTGGCGTGGCGTTCTCGACAATCCGTTCGAGTTCGCCTACTGCGAGATCATCGCGGTCGGTGGTCTCTTCATTCTCGGGGCGCAAGGCGGCGTGACAGTATTCGATATACTCTTCGGAATACTGGCTGCGATCCTCTTGCCGCCTTTCGTTCTTATGGGACGAAACCAGCGACCGACCCTGTGAACAGCGTCAGTAGCAAAGCGGCGGTAGCCCACTTGGGTTGCCGCCGCTGTTTCATTTCTTTTTAGTTTTCTCATTAAAATAAAAACGGCTGCTTTTAAGAAAAATGTCGCGCCCTACTTCATCCTTCAGATTTCGAAGGGCAAGCAGGCCGCCTGTCCGCCGAAGCTTTGGCGTAGGCGGAAGCGAAAAGAAA
>Ga0155426_103_pt3 | contig 35117 bp, 30 predicted proteins | sample RifCSPhighO2_02_FD_106394 | JGI IMG/M metagenome (GOLD analysis project Ga0155426, IMG submission 106394) | Candidatus Doudnabacteria bacterium RIFCSPHIGHO2_02_FULL_46_11
TAACCAAGGTCATGACCGCTTTAGTATACCTCGAAGAAAATCCGAACCTAAACAAGGTTGTAACCCTGACCGAAGCGGATCAAGTGGAAGGCGCCGCCCTTCTTTCGAGAACAGGCACGAAATTCCGCGCTTACGACCTTCTTAACGCCAGCCTCATGGCCTCGGCCAACAACGCCACAAACGTACTGGCCCGCGAAGGTACCGACCTCACTCTTGAACAGTTCATTGAAAAAATGAACGGCCGCGCTAAAGAGTTGGGCCTTAAGCAAACTCGCTTTGTTGAGCCAACCGGAATCAATCCGGACAACCGCTCAACGCCCAAGGAGTACGCGGTAATTATAAACAAAGCCCTGGCTAATCCGATTATTCATCAGATTATGACCTCGACTTACTATGAGATTAAGCCTTTGGGCAAAGCTTCATTTCCAATAGGCACCAGCAATAAACTTCTTAAGGAACCGCAGAACTTTGAAGTCGAAGGCGGCAAAACCGGATTTACTTACGGTTCAGACTACAACTTCGCCGCCAAGATGAAAAAGGGCGATACAGAAGTAACGGTTGTCGTGTTCGGTGATGAAAGTTTAAGTACGGCCATAGAAAACAGTAAAAAGCTTGCAACTGAAGCCTTGGAAAAAAGCGGCGAATAAGCCGCTTTATGAAAATAAAAAGCGAGAGGGCGCGCGGGCAGTATTCCGCGCGCCCTTGGTTTCAGCTCGCGCGCTGTTTGGGCTTTTGACGCCTCGCCCGAACAGCCCGAACGTGAAGCTTGAGAAACTGACACAGCGCCGGCCCTGACCCCATACAACAAGTCGGACAGTGGTTGAGGTGATACTGTTGCTTCAAGCTGATGGTTTCCGGTAAATTCCCGGCGCACAGCTCATCAACAAGCTCCCTAACCGGCTCGCCATTACAAAGAGGTATGGCCAGCTGTGGTATAACCGTTTTCCTCTTCATTCTTCCCCCTCGGCTTGGGTGACCGCTCCCCCAACCGCAACAGTTCATTAAATATACAGATTTATCCTATACTGTGTCTATGGCTAAATCGATCACCATCTTAGGTATAGAAACTTCATGCGATGAAACCGCGGCGGCTGTGGTGGAATTAAAAAATAACCGCTTCCGAGTTTTAAGCAGTGCCGTAGCCTCACAGGTAGATCTGCATAAACTAACCGGCGGTGTAGTACCGGAAGTTGCCGCGCGGGAGCATGTAACAACCATAATGCCAACGATTAAGCTTGCGCTTAATCGGGCAACAATCCAAATGTCAAAATCCAAATTTCAAATAAATTCCAAAGCTCAAAATTCAAAACTTAACTCATTGGACGCAATAGCCGTAACTGCAGGCCCGGGCTTACTGCCGGCTCTTTTGGTCGGTGTTGATACAGCAAATGCCCTGTCTTTGGCTACCGGCATTCCGGCCATTCCCGTTCAACATATTACCGGACACATATACGCCAACTTCGTTGGCAAATCCGAAATCCGAAAACCTCCGCCCTGGGCGGAAAAATCTAAACGTTATCACAATGACCTCCGATCGGACAAAAATGTGATAGATGTCCGCAGAATAAAATTTCCCTTGCTTGCCCTGGTTGTCTCGGGTGGTCATTCCGAATTTATTTTGATGAAAAATTATTTGCAGTTTAAAAAACTCGGCCAAACCCTGGACGACGCGGCCGGCGAATGTTTTGATAAATGCGCCAAAATTTTAGGACTTCCGTACCCAGGCGGGCCGCAAATTTCTAAGGCAGCGCTTAATGGTAACCCGAAAGCCTTTAATTTTCCGCGGCCCCTCCTTCGCTCAAAGAGCTATGGAGGGCAAGCAAGGTTTCCGGATGGTAATTTGAATTTTTCTTTTGCCGGTTTGAAAACAGCGGTGCTTTACAAGGTCAATGACCTTGTAAAAATCAAAAATCAAAAATCAAAAATCAAAAATACAAATAAAAATTCAAAATTACCTAAACAAACAACTGCGGACCTGGCAGCTTCTGTTCAGGCGGCCATTGTCGAAACTTTAGTTAAGAAAACCGAACGAGCCATAAAAAAAAATAAACCTAAGTCTTTTACTCTGGGCGGCGGCGTTGCTGCAAATTCGGAATTACGTAATCAATTACGTAATTTGCTAAGCGACAATTTTCCAAAGGTTAAATACTACGAAACTAAGGTAGAATACGCCACCGACAACGCGGTAATGATTGCCGCCGTCGGCGCAATGCTTGCCCGCAAAAATTTTACCAAAAAGCTCGGTGGGAAAAAACTGTCAAAATTTGTTAAGGCGAATCCACAATTAGAAATTAAACAATAAAACAGCCTCCTGCAAATGAAAAGGCGCGAGATCCAGGGGACCCCGCGCCGTTCCACACTTCAAACGCCTCCTTCAGCGTTTTCGCTTCTTACTTCTTGACCGCTGGCGCCGGCGTGGCACCCACGGCCTTGGCGACGCCTGCCTTCACGCCGTTGAAGAACACCTCGCCGCGGCGCTTGAAAAAGCCGCGGATGTAAGCGTCGTTCCTTGAGGCGTGGAGCTCGGGAACAACGCTGTCCGGGTTCTCCGCCGGCCAGTTGCCGTACCAGGCGAGCATGATCGTGGTGCTGTCGAACGGGGCGATATCGCGCCGATACTCCCAGTTCAACAGGTAGCGATCCAACAACGCCCGATCCACCTGCCCCGCCAAGACACCAGCGAAAACGCCAATGCCCTGGGCCGCGACCGGTTTGGATACTGCCGGAAGGCGGTCGTACCAGGTGGCCCACTTCTGATACTTGTAAGCCACCTCCATCGCCTGGTCTTGGGCATTGACCGCCTTCATTCCCCCGATGCGCCGCAAATTGTCGCGCATCGAGATCACCACGGGCTCGAGCTTTTCGAGGGCCGGCAGATGCGGGGCATACATTGAGTCCGTCGGGATCTCGGCGGTTTCGCCGAACCTGGCTCCAGCCACCAGTCCCTCGCCCCAGACACTCCGCTCGATCTCCCATTGCACCGAGTCGGGCAGGTCCTTCATCGCGATCTTCTCGCGGAATGTGAGCCCTTCGATCACCGCGCTGCGCTGGACGATCGTCGTGTCCGTCAGCTCGTCGCGGAACACGTCTCGGGCCACCGTGTAGCGCCCGAACTGCCAGTCCTCGCAGTGGCGATCCGTGAGCGAGTTCAGCTCGACGATCTTGTCGCGCAGCTGCTCGGAGGTCACTCGGATGAAGCAGTCACCCATCTGGAGCAGCACCGAACTGCCATCAAGCGCAACCTCGAGCACGTACTGCCGCGAGGGATAGAGCATCGCCACGGTCCCGGTTCGGTAATTCCTGAACGAAGTGTTCTCGGAAACCACGAGTCCCTTGCCCGGAGCGGGCTTGGGGATGGCTCCCGACGCCGGGACTGACTTCTCGGGCGCGGCGTCATCGCCGTTCGCTGCGCCGCAGCCCATCAAGATGATGGCCAGCGCCAACGAACCGAACAACTTGTGCATGCGTGTCATTGTCCCCCCTTTGTGATGGCGCCTGCCTCATGCAGTCGCCTTGTGTTGTGTACTTTACTTCTCCCGAATGGGCTTTAATCTGCACCCTCTTGCAAACTTAAGCCCATTTAGGAGATTTTGGGTATTTTAGCACAAATTACCTCTCTTGTCAATCATAAACCGAACTCTCTTTACTCCCTAAAAAACAAGCGGTTTTGGAGAAATTTAGCCCAGTTAATGTATACTTAAAGCAATATGGCCCAAAAAGAGCTTGCCAAGGCCTATAACCCGACCGAAGCCGAAGAACGAATATATAAACTCTGGGAAGAGTCTGGTTTTTTTAATCCCGACAACCTGCCTGACGCCAAAAAACGCGAACCTTTTACCATTATCATGCCGCCGCCCAACGCCAACGCTCCCCTCCATGTTGGCCATGCTTTGTTTTTAACGATTGAAGATATTTTGATTCGTTTTAACCGCATGCAAGGCCGTCGCGCACTGTGGCTGCCCGGTTCAGACCATGCCGGTTTCGAGACACAGGTAGTATTCGAAAAAAAACTGGAAAAAGAAGGCCGCTCGCGATTCAAAATGGAGCGCAAGGAATTGTACAAAGAAATTTGGGATTTCGTTCAAAACAACAAACACATCAGCGAGCAAGGTATTAAGCGCATGGGATCTTCCTGCGACTGGTCGCGCAATACCTTCACTCTGGATCCAGCAATAATAGAAATCGTCTACGAAACTTTCGAGCAAATGTACAAAGACGGTTTAGTATATCGCGGCCAAAGAATTTCCAATTGGTGTATCAAGCATCAAACGAGCCTTTCTGATTTGGAAACAAAATACGAAGAACGAAGCGAGCCTCTTTACTATTTAAAGTACGGTCCTTTTACAATTGCTACGGCCAGACCCGAAACAAAGTTTGGCGATAAATATGTAGTTATGCATCCGGAAGATAAACGATATACCCAATATAAGCACGGCGACAAAATTGAAGTTGAATGGATAAACGGAAAAATTACAGCCACAATTATAAAAGACGAAGCCATTGACCAGGAATTCGGTACAGGGGTTATGACTATTACCCCTTGGCATGATCCGATTGACTTTGAAATTGCGCAAAGGCACGGTTTAGATAAGGAACAAATTATTGATAAATTAGGCAGGCTTCTGCCAGTTGCTGGCGAATTTCAAGATATGAAAATAAAAGAAGCCCGCCCCTTGATTGTCGAGAAACTAAAAACTAAAAGCCTGCTCGAAAAAGTTGATGAAGATTACAAACACAACGTCCAGCTTTGCTATAAATGCAATAGCGTAATTGAACCGCAGATTATACCGCAATGGTTCGTGGCTATGACTAAGAGTTTGAAAGATGGCCGACCATCACTAAGGGATATGGCATTGCAAGCCACAGAAAACAATGAAGTGAAAATTATCCCGGAACGATTTGAAAAAGTATATACACACTGGATGCAAAATCTGCGTGATTGGGCAATAAGCCGCCAAATTGCCTGGGGCATTCCTTTTCCGGTTTGGTACTGTAATGTCGAAAGGGCAAATATGCCGCGCATACATTTTGCAGATTTTACGGTTGAGCAAGTCTTAAATGGAAAAACAAAAACTTACCGCCTAAAAAATAAAGGCCACAACATTAGTGATAAAGTTAGACTGGTAAATAAAACTACGCAAGAAGTTTTTGGCTATGCCACTATTACCAATGTAGAAATTAAAAAAATAAAGGATATTGATCTTAGTGATAAAGCTCATTACTCCACTTACAAAAATCTGGACGAACTGCTGGTAGCTTTCAAAAGACACTACCCGCCGGACCAAAAAATTGATGGCGAAACAGAAAGCTACATTTACGACTACGCTTTCGAGGCGTTATCGCCGGAAAATACAAAAGACGGTTGCGGCCAAATAATAATATCCGGCGAAGCGCCTAAAAAATGTCCGGTTTGTAAAAACAAAAATTTAACGCAAGATCCTGATACTTTTGATACCTGGTTTTCATCCGGACAATGGCCGTATGCCACGCTAATGGCTCAAGGTAAAAAGGATTTCGAAACTTACTACCCTACACAAGTAATGGAAACGGGTTGGGATATTCTCTTTTTCTGGGTGGCGCGGATGATAATGTTCGGGATTTACAAAACCGGACAAAAACCTTTTAGCACAGTATTTTTGCATGGTATTGTCCGCGATAAAGATCGTCAAAAAATGAGTAAGAGTAAGGGCAATGTGGTTGACCCTTTGGGCGTAATTGATACTTACGGTACCGATGCCTTACGCTTTGCTCTTATATTCTCTACTTCAGCCGGCACCGATATTCCATTGTCAGAAGATAAGGTAAAAGGCATGAAACACTTTGCCAATAAAGTTTGGAACATAGCCAGATTTGTGTTAACCAATCTGGAAAAATCAAAAAACAAAAAACAAAAAACAAAATTACAACCTAAAACTGAAAACGATAAAAAAATATTAGAACAGTTGGAACAAACGATAAAGGAAGTGACGAACAATTTGGAAAACTTCCGCTTGCACGAGGCCGCCCAAAGCATTTACCAGTTTACCTGGCGCGATTTTGCCGATGTTTATATTGAAGCCAGCAAAAAACAACTGTCCAATTCCATGGAATTGGACAGTGGAAAATCCTCCGCCGCCAAGACCTCGGCGGAGCTTCGGGAAAACACGCAAAGAATTCTTCTTTACTGCCTGCAAAATATTCTGAAATTGCTCCATCCTTTTATGCCGTTTGTCACCGAAGAAATCTGGCAACAAATGGAAAACGAACAGTTGTTAATGGTAGAAACCTGGCCCCGACTTCGCTAATTCAGCCTTCGTAGCCACTTCGGCGAAGTAGGCAGCTTCGTGGGGTAAGCAAAATAAACAAAAACCGCCTGCTTGCACTTCGTAGTCCGCCGAAGCTTTAGCGTAGGCGGACGAAGTAGTGGCGGTTTTTATAATAGTTATAAATTAGTAGGCGGGCACGCCTTGATAAAACTCCGTCCCCGCTAGACGATTAAATTGGCGCTGGGCTCGAAGGGCTTGCGCACGCAAAGCACGATATTGCTCAACTTTTTCCAGATCCTCGTCCGTCCATTGTTTAGTGCGGATGTATTCCAGATGCTCGCCCAGTTTTTGCCTAAATTCATCGGCCGTTAACTCGACCGTAAGCGCAGCGGGCGACTGTAAATTTTTTGCTATTTCCTTTACGCTTTTTTGTATTGAGCCGAGCGTGCGCTGAAGCTCTTGTTTTTGGTCTTTATGCGTTCTTAGCTTTTGATTTTTTTCGGCAATTTGGGCTTCAAGCGCCTTTTTGGCCTTTGTCCGCCTTGATTCATTAAAATAATTTGCCTGATTTAATTCAAATTGAGCTTTCGCCAACTTGCCGTAAAGTGTGTACTGATATTCATTATCACCTCTATTACCCAGTTCCCGCTCCAGCGCATTAATTTTCTCCTGCTCCGCGTCAATGTCAATTGAAAGGCTTGAATAAACTTCATACTCCCCTTGCCATCTCCCCAAGCGAATGGTGTGTTTTACGCCTGGTTTATCCTCTCTTTCCGGTAGCGTTTCCAAAATTTGGCTAAGCGCGCCTATTTGCGCATAAAGAAAAGAATCGGTCAGTTGCCGCGCCTCGTTATTTATTCGCTCATACTCTTCGACAAAACGCGCGGTATCCATTTCCTGGCCGTCCAGCCTAGCCGGCGCGCGGCCGGCCTGTTCCAAGGTCTGTATAGCCCACTCGGCTTCCAAACGTACAACCAGCATTTCTTTGACTTTTTCCTCTTCTTCAGTTAGCGCCTTATCTTTTTCGTTGATAGAATTTTTTAATCTATAAAGGTCGAATCTGCGTTGGCCGTGTTGATCATAAAAATCCCCAAGCGCCTGCAGGGTTTCCGGCCTTAATCTTAACCGGCCCTCTTGGGCCGCGACTTTGACCTCTTCGGCCCGAAACACCGATTCCAACATATTACTTCGCTCGTGATAATCGTAATAGACAATTTCACCAGGCTTCTTTGCTTCAATCGCCCGTAAAGCTTTAGCCTGCCAATCATCCAAAATAACGGACATCTTTCCGGCTATGGTTGCAATAAGACGGTAATTCGGGATTAAATTGACGGCCTGCTGCGCCGTTAGGTCGCCTCTCTTACTGCCTTCCAAAAAATATTTAGCCCGATCATCGTCCCTCGCAGCCTGAAGCAAGTTCCTTATTTGCAGGCCATCCGCACCCACATATCGCTCAAGTTCTTGGCCTATGTGGCTCACCTGCTGTGCTTGGAGCATCTCAAAATAGGCCAGTTGCATTTCAATGTAAAGGTTCTCGGTGTTTGCGCGCCGGCCCCAGGCTCCGGCCATCGTTCTATTATTAAGCTTATCCGCCAAAACCTGTTGCTCTTGGTACGACCAGCCAGTTGCTTCTATGGCGCTCTGGATGGCCTGGAAAACAGCGCTGTATTTTTGTTCATAAGCATTAACGGCAAGGGCCGCTTCTCTCGCTTCTTCCTTCATAGCATGCTCAATGGCGGCAATATCCGTTTTCAAGATATCAACATGCTGTTCCTGCCTTTTTTGCTCAAATTGTTGGTGAATAGCCCCGCCATAAACTTCAGCGATCATGCCCTTAACCGCCTGCGCGCCATCTGGACCCAAACTTTCTGCATCACGCAAATCTTGGTATCCCACCGTAATCTGCGACGAAGAAGAATATCGATCTTTTAGGTTCTTTTCAAAGTTGCCCCGGAAACGACCCGCGACTACAGCGTGCCTTTGTTTAATACGCTCCCTGAATTCTTGCCTTTGCGCCTCTTGCGCCTTGCCGGCCGTGGTTTGTTCGCGAAGTTCCTGAATTTGCCGATCGATTGTTTGCATCTCTGCATTCAGCCTGTCACGCACCGTGGAAAGGTCTGCCTCAAAGTCTTTTTTCTTGCCGGAAATTACAAGATCCGGGTACCTGGCTCTTACCTGCTTCCTGGCTGTCAAACTTCGTTTCCTTTTCCAAAGCATGTCACGACCCTCATTGTCCTGTGCCTGAACGTCCTCGTGTTCAGCATTTATATGTTTAAATTCTTTGCGGCTCGGATTGTCTAAAAATTTCTTAACATCAGGATCCTGGTACGCTTCGTCAACTTTGCCTCGGGCCTCGGCAAAATCTGCACGAGACTGTTGGTCTTTTGCACCGCTAGATTCAAATTCAGTTAGCATTGCCTGAAGTTCTGCAGCCTGGGCTTCCAGGGCATCTATTTGGACTTGCAATTCCGAGTCACGGTGTGTTTCTTCCTCTCTTCGTCGCGCCAATAACAAAGCCGCCTTAGCGTCCTCTTCAGCTTGCCTTAAAACCTCCAGTCTTTGAGCTTCATCCAAGCGAGCCGCTTCAGCCGCGGCCGCCTGTCTTAACACATCTTCTTTTAGCCCCATAAATTTTTGCTTTTGTTTCTGACGATTACTGTAATATTATTATAGCACAACCATAAAATAAAATCAAACCACGAATCACCGCGGGTGCGCATGACTTATCACACTTTCCTCCGATCGGAGGCAATTGTGATAATAAAAAAAACGTCCCCTACTGGGGAACGATTTTTTTATTGCGGGCTAGTCACGATTTTGTCCACTACTCCGTACTTCTTGGCTTCTTCGGCCGACATAAAGTAGTCGCGGTCTGTGTCTTTTTCTATTTTTTTTGTGGGTTGCCCGGTATGAACCGCCAAAATTTTATTAACTTGGTTTTTAACACGTATCATTTCTTTGGTCTGAATCTCAACGTCCGTCGCCTGGCCCTGCGCGCCGCCGATTACTTGGTGAATCATCACCCGAGCATTCGGCAAAATCCAGCGCTTGCCTTTTTTGCCGGAAGCCAGAAGCACGGCCGCAGCCGAGGCCGCTTCGCCTATACAGATAGTATGAATATCAGCTTTAACAAATTGCATGGTGTCATAAATTGCCAAAGCTGCCGTAACTACCCCGCCCGGAGAATTTATGTAAATTTGAATGTCTTTGTCCGGCGTCTCGGCATCCAAAAACAAAAGCTGGGCAATAACCAAGTTGGCTACATAATCATCAATGGCATCGCCAATAAAAATTATTCGCTCTTTTAGCAAGCGCGAATAAATATCATAAGCCCGCTCGCCGGAAGGCGATTTATCAATCACCATTGGAACGAGTTGAGAAGTTATTCTTTTGTTACCCGCATTTTTCATAAAGACGCATTTATGAAACCTCAAACATCAATCTTCAACCCTCAAACAATCTTCAAACTTCAATTATCAATTCCGGAAATTGCCAGCCCGCTTGGACTTCGTCCAGGCGAAGTCTGGCGGGGGGTTTGGGGATTGAAGCTTTATTGGAGTTTGAGTGTTGAAGTTTGAACATTTACTCGGTACCCCGAGTTCCCATTCCTGTATCGCTTTCGGTGTCTGCTACATTTTCCGCATCCGGTGTCATGCCTTCTGAAGCAACCACATCGGCTTCAGCCATCATCGGCTGATCGTCCGAGGCCTCATCTTGCTTGGCCTCTTCCTTGCTCTCAACCGTATCAGCGGCATCTTTTTCTATTGTCTCGCCTTCTGTCGTTTCTTCCTCCGGCGGTGAATCGGGCGCCTCTTCTATTTCATCCGGGCTGGCCGTGGCCGCGGTTTCAGTTTCTTCCAATGCGCCGCCATCGCCCAGTTTCTCCCCGATTATATCTATTTTCCAGCCGGTAAGACGCGCGGCCAAACGCACATTCTGCCCGGCCCGACCGATAGCCAAACTCAATTGGTCTTCCAAAACTCCCACCCGGGTCTCTTTTTCATCCTCGTTAAGCTGGACGTTTATAATTTTTGCCGGAGACAAAGAATTGCTGATAAATTTAACAGGATCGTCGGACCATTCGATAATATCCACCTTTTCTCCGCCGAGTTCGGCCATAATTGTCTGTACGCGCGTGCCGCGCTGGCCCACGCAGGCGCCGATCGGGTCAACGCCTTCCTGGTTGGAAAATACCGCGACTTTGCTGCGGGATCCGGCTTCGCGGGCAATGGCTTTAATTTCTACGGTACCGGCATAAATTTCCGGAACTTCAAGTTCAAAAAGTCGGCGCACGATGTCGGCATGCGAACGGGAAAGTGTAATTTTCGGGCCCTTGGCCGTTGGTTCAACGTGCAAAACTAAAACCTTCAAGCGTTGGCTAATGCGGTAATTTTCACCCTTAATCTGTTCAGACGGAAACAAAACGCCCGTAGCCTTGCCCATATCCACGAGAACGGCATTGCCTTCAAGCCGTTGAACGACGCCGTTAACAATGGTGCGTTCGCGCGACTTAAATTCAGTAAACATGGCATTGCGTTCAGCCTCGCGAAGCCTTTGCATAATAACCTGCTTGGCGGTTTGGGCGGCAATGCGGCCAAAGTGCGTGCCGTCGGCTGGAGTAATTTCGGTTCGGATCTCGCCATCCATTTCAATATCAGGATTTATTTTCTTGCCTTCTTCAAGGGTAATGTATTTAGAAGGCTCTTTTTCCAAAAGTTCAGCATCCTCGGTTATTGTCTTTACGTCAAAAACGCGGCTGTCTAAAGTCACCGGGTCAAATTCAACTACCGGATTTTGCTCGCGGGTGGCGTAGTCTTTACGAAAAGCAGCGGCTAAAGCCACCTCAATCATTTTAATAATTTCTTCCTTGGGTATGCCCTTTTCGTCCGCAATTTGGGTAAGGGCTAAATCAAACTCACTTGGCATGTGATAAGTTCTAATTACTAATTTATGGCGAGGCTAGAGACTTTCCGAAAAACGTCGCGCCCTACTTCATCCTTCGGATTTCGAAGGGCAAGCAGGCCGCCTGTCCGCCGAAGCTTTAGCGTAGGCGGAAGTGAGAGGAAAAATTTCAGAAGAAATTTATTCTGTTTTTTCGAAAGGTGCTAGCCGAGTTACCATAGGGTATAAAAAAGCAATTCAGTAATTATCCTGAATCGCATCTTCTATAATATTAACACTCTGGAATTTTCCGTCAAGGGGTGATATAACCAGCGCCACATCTATGCGCATCAGGTAGTCTTGATACTTGGCATTGTTGGCTATAAAACCTTTTATGGCCTTTAACAGGCGCTGCTGTTTTTTAAAGCCGACAGCCTCCACTGCCGGCATAAATTCTTCATTTTCCCGGGCCTTGACCTCCACAAAAACCAGCTGCTTGGCTTTGGCGGCGATTAAATCTATTTCGCCCAACTGCTTATAGCCCATGACCAAAACTTTTTGTCCGACAATCTTAAAACCTTTTTTCTTGTATTCCTCCGCAACCAGCCGTTCTCCCCAATCGCCGAACTCTTTTTTGCTCGTAGGCATTGTCTATTTTAAATATTTTTGCTTGGTTTGCTGATTGTGAAAACCCGCTATTTCCTTTGAATAATCACGCACCCAGTAAATAACTAGCTTGATTAGCCAAATCGTCGCCACCAAAGCCAAAACCACGGACCAAAACCGCCATTCCAAATAGGCCGCGCCTTCGTAGCGGAAAACCGTCCACAACAGGCCAATGAGACCATAGGTTAGGCATAGGTTTCTAAACCTACGCACGAGCTTCCTGCTTACCGGATTCATGGTCTTCAGGAAAAGCAAGGCGACTAAAATAATTCCCAAAATTACGGCGCCGGCAGCGTCGTAAAAAAAGATATTGTCCCAAATCTCTAAACGCAGCGGATACGGGCCAAAAAGAAATGTTTGCATATCCATCCCGTATAGTTACCCCAATAAATCTTTAGGCTTTGTGTTAAAGCCTAGAAAAATATTGCTTTGTAAGTTAATGCTTAAAATAATCATATTATCTATTCTGCGGCCAAGATTTAGAAGAGTGAATTCTAGAATAAAATACGTAATTAAATGCTTGCCCATCTTATTACATTCCACAATACCAGCAGAAGATTGGGGAAGTTATACGGGATCCATGGTGAGTTAATTTTACAATTTTCAATTTCTAATTTCTAAACAATGAGCCAATTTCAGAATTTCAAAATTGAGACCTTGGAAAATTGTTTGAAAATTGAAAATTAGAAATTAATAAATTACTTAATATAGGTAACGGCATAATGATAAGAATCGGCTGGTGTTTTTCGGCCTGGCTTGAAGCCGGAGCCTGTTAAAAGATGGGCGACGTCTTCTTCCGAAAGTCTAGTTTCAGCCGGAGGCCCGAAGGCCGAGCCCTGCGGTTCCCATTCGATGACTAAAACATAACCGCCGGTTTTCAAAGCCTTAAAGGCCGACTCGATAACGGCTTTTTTGTTTGGCGCCTGGTGTAAGATATTTGCCAAAATAACAGCATCACAAGAAACGGCCGGCACAGGGCAATAATCGGCTTTTTCCAGGTCACAGCGCAAAGTGGTGATATTCCGGATTTGTTTGAGCCTGGCATCAGACATCAAGTGGCGCAAGGGGTCTTCCTGAATATCAACGGCATAAACCGAGCCCTTGTCGCCTACTATCTCGGCCGCGGCCACGGCATAAAAGCCGTTACCAGAACCAAAATCGCCAATAATCATGCCCGGCCTAAAACCGGCGCCAACCAGAACTTTATGAGGATCAATAAATCTATTACCCGGACTATAAAGCATATAAATTTAAAAATCAAAAATCAAAGTTCAAAATTTAAACTTAAAAATGATAACTTCCAGAAACAAATTTTGAATTTTTACTTGTAGTTTTGACTTTTGCATTTTGAATTTTGACATTAAAGCTTTATTATTTCATGTTCATGTTGAATACTTAGCGTCTTTTTTGTTTCAATATCAATGGTTAGCATAACATAATTTAACCAAATTTCTGGCGTTTCTGCAATCTCGTAAGTCAATTTTTCTCCGGTTAAAAATCGATTTATCGATACTTCCGATTTCATACCAAGCACCGAATCATATGGTCCATTCATGCCAACATCCGTAACATAGCCTGTACCTTTGGGTAATATTGTGGCATCGGCCGTAGGGATATGAGTATGGGTACCCAGGACTGCGCTTAATTGCCCGTCGAAGTGCCTACCCAAAGCAACCTTCTCCGAAGTAGCTTCGGCGTGAAAATCCAAAATTATAGCCGATAATTTCTCCCCTTCATATCTTTCCAAAATCTGCGGCAAAACCGTCCACGGAGAAAATTCCGAAAACCGAAAAAATACTTGGCCAACCAAATTTAAAACCAGCACTTTCCCCTTGAGTGTTTCTATGACAAGCTCGCTCCGGCCTGGCAAATCGCGCGAATAATTCGCAGGTTTTATTAGAGTCGGATATTTTTCAAAAATTGCGGCAACTTCCGCGTCTTCACGAACTTTATCGTGGATATGCTCGCCGGATGTAAAAACATCCACGCCCGCTTTGACCATGTCCGCGAGAGTGCTGTCGGTTACGCCTTTGCCGTGCGCCGAATTTTCGACATTGGCGATAATCAAATCCGGCCGGAACTCTTCTTTAATTTTGGGGATAATAGAAGCCACGCCCCGTCTTCCGGGCCGCCCGACAATATCACCAAAAAATACTACTTTTAATTGTTTAGCCATAATTCTTGGTCGTCAGTCCTAGCACCCTCAATAGGTAATTAGCTCGGTAAAAAATTTTCTTCAACCTCTTTTATCGCCTCCTCAATACCGCTCTCCTCAACAAGTTGATCTAATCTGACCATAAATCCAGAGCCAAACGCTTTATTTAATCTTTCCCATAGCTCTTTCCACTTTGGAATCCTCTCGTCTCGCGGGACATCTGTTTTATAGTTCTCGAAGTAGGCTTCAACAAAGAGATTTTCGGGAATTTGTGCTTTTTCTGCCAACAGCCTAAATAATCTTATCTCTGAATTGTATGACATTGAGGCATTTGCGCCTAGCACCCTTTGCATTAGATAATCGGTCAATGCCTCATTAAGCCAACGGAAACGAGGAGTATATTTCTCTGCAAGAGCTGGTGAATTCGGCTCCATAGGCACAAATCGCAAACCGATTCTTTGATGGTTGGCATCTAGCATTTCAAATTCTCCAATCCTAATATCTTCAAAGGTCAGATTGCGGCCTACAATGGTTCTGCCAGACAAAGCGTGAAATATCTCATGAACTATGTTTGATTTTAAATCACCCACGGTATATTCGGAAATTACTATTTCATTAGCCCAGATTCTGAATTCTCCGTTTATCTCTTCAAAAGCTGAAAGTAGCGGGTCTCGCATTTTAATCGATAAGCTATCAAGTCTGGGTAATACCTCTGGCTCTAAAGGAAGAACGCCCTTTTCTATGGCTTGACTGAGGTAAGCCCTAAGTTGAGGTACAAAAGTAGCTATAACTTTATTAAATTCTGCTGACTTTTTATTAAAAATATCCAGATGATTTCCTGCGATAGCAACCAACGCCTCAAGTGATATGAGGGAGAAATTCTGGATAAATTCTCCGTATGCTTGTTCTTTATCATCCGAAGATACTATCTTCTCATTTTTAAGGATTAGAAGTAAGGCGGAGTTGGTAAAAATTTCTTCAAATAATTTTTTAACAAAAACTGACTTTGTTTGATCTTTCGATAAATCAGTAATAACATCTCGCATTTCTTGAATATCTTCAGATAAGTAAATTTTATCGCTCTCGATAGATTTATCCAGCTCTTCCCGCTCTGCTCTGATTAGACTATAGGCAGGATTTCCCGCTTGAATTTGTTCTGCTATTGCTAACGAGGAATCTAACCGAGATACACGTTCAAATAAACGCCCGCCAAAAACTTCAAGGCCGTGCTGGTCTTTTAGTATTTCACTTGATAGCTCCTGGCTTTCCTTATACTCCTGGGACGCTGCATCTACTTTCTTATAAGGCTCTTCTGGATTCACAGGGCCTCTAACAGGTCCTGAATCTAGATGTCCTAAAATATGGCTTGGTTCATTTAATCGTCGCATATAATTTATTCGGCCTAGGCTGGCTCAGTGTATGGTTGAGCCTGCCCTTTGACAAAAGCGTCTCGCAGGGCTCGGCTGCTTGGTTTAAAGCAAAGCTTTAAAGCCGAGACCGAGAGAGAAGCAAAGTTTTCCGCTGGAGAAAACTTATGCTGTCTTTTGGAAAAGGTGCAGGCGAAACCTATCGAGCGTATTCAATAACCCGTTTTTCCCGAATAACATTTACTTTGACCTCCCCCGGATACTTCATCTCATTCTCAATGCGGTTGGCTATGTCGCGCGCCATTTTGGTCGCGGCCCAGTCATCCACTTTATCCGGCACGACAAACACCCGTACTTCGCGGCCGGCCTGAACGGCATAGGTTTTCTCAACGCCTTCAAAGCTCTTGGCGATATTTTCAAGATCTTCCAAACGCTTAACGTAATTCTCAAAAGATTCACGCCGCGCGCCCGGGCGCGAACTCGAAATCGCGTCAGCCACGTCAACAATTGCCGCTTCAACCGACAAGTGCTCTGATTTATGCTGTCCCACGTCAGTGTCGTAATGGTGGGACTCAATGGCGTTTATAACGCGCGGATCCAAATTGAATTTCTCCGCAATTCTCCTGCCGATCTCAACATGCGTGCCTTCAATTTCCTGATCAATGGCCTTGCCGATGTCGTGCAATAATGCGCCCTGTTTCGTGATATTTACGTCGGCACCCAGTTCCTCGGCCATTATCGTGGCAATCTTAGCCATTTCAACCGAATGCTGAAGAATGTTTTGCCCGTAAGAAGTGCGGAACTTCAAGCGTCCGACAAGCTGAATAAGCTTTGGCGGGAAATTAATGATACCCAGTTCCTGGACCGCTTCCTCGCCGGCCTCGCGGATCATTTCGGCTACCTCGTGCTTGGTTTTTTCATAAAGCTCCTCGATGCGGGCCGGGTGTATGCGTCCGTCTTTGAGTAATTTTTCCAAAGTCAGCTTAGCCACGTGGCGCCTTAAGGAATTAAAGCCGGAAATTAAAACGGTGTCCGGCGTGTCATCAACAATAATTTCAACGCCCATCAACTGCTCAAAAGCCTTGATGTTTCGGCCTTCCTTGCCGATAATCCTGCCTTTCATTTCTTCACTTGGCAGTTGAATGGAGGTGGTGGTCATTTCCGCAGTAACGTCAGCCGCGACTCGCTCCATGGCCTGGGTGATTAAATCGCGAGCCTTTTTATCGGCGTCCTCGCGGGCCTGGACAATTAATTTTCGGGAAAGCCCGGTTAGTTCTTCCCGAACTTTTTGTTCAGTATTTTCCAAAAGGATATTTCTCGCTTCTTCTCTCGAAAGCGCTGCCACTTTTTCCAATTTTTCAACCTGCTCCTGTTTGAGACCTTCTATTTCCTGGCGCGTCTGATCTAAAATTTTATTTTTTTCTTCCAGGGCTTGCTTCTCTCTCTCCAGACGATCCAACTTTTGATCAAGTTCCCCTTCGCGATTCTCGATGCGTGTTTGAGAACGCAAAATCTGCTGGCGGAATTCGGCCTCCTCTTTTTTAGCCGCCTCGGTAATAGCCAGAGCTCTTCCCTTAGCCTCAAGGATTAATTCCTTTTCTTTGGAAGAAGCGTCCTCAAGCATCCTCTGTGCCTTGTTTTCGGCGCTGTTTATTTTGGTCGCAACCTGAATTCTCCTAATAAAATAACCAGCAATTCCGCCAAGGATTACAGCTGGTATCAGAAATAATAAATCCGAACTCATAGACTAATTTCGAGTCTTTCGAGTTCGGAACTGCTAAGGTATTGAATTTACGCGTAAAAACGCCCTATTTTAAGATATTAGGATACGTTTATATTTTTGGAATTTACAGAATTTACAAGCGAAAAGCTGTAATTTACCGGCAAACTGATCATAAAAGCGTTAAATTCAAGGAAACTCTGGCGTTCCGGGCTCGAAGATTTTCGATACTAAAAAATTAAATTAACTAATCTCACTATAAAACTTGAGACCCTGTTTTGTCAACCACGACCGCAAAAACAGGCCCGACCTGAATCTACCCGGGTCTGACCTGTAGAATTAATCTTCCCTTATCTTTACCGAGAACTCCGGGTCATCGGCATATTGCAGGGCTTTATCAGTCACCAGATATTTAGCTTTAGCTTCAAGGAAAGGCAAGTCCGTATCGATTAAACCGAGGGAATAGGCTAGCTCGTCCGCTCGGGCAGGAAAAACATACTTCAAGCTGAAAGGCACCCGTTTGGGGGCAATTTTGTTGACGTGCTCAACAATATTATTACTGCAATTGTTGGTTAAGGTGTTGTAAAACTCCGGCTTGTCTCTTAGCTGATTTGTTCTGCCGATCATATCGAGAAAAACCGATCTAATTTTTTCGGGTGTAGTTTTTACCGGATAAATATACACTCGATCTTTTCGATAGTTAGTCCTAAGCTTTACTACGTCCCGCTCATCAGCTATGACATACATCAATTCATATTGTTTGAACAGGCCTTTAAACGGCGAATATTTTTCTCCCTTTTCTTTTCTAATTTCGATTGAGATACTAACGAATTGATTGCCGGAAAATTCGAAGCTTAAAAAGGTGTGGCCGGCATATTGACTGTCCCCGAACGGCTCGACAATGAAATAGACTTTTTCAAGTTTTGACAGGTCAAAAGTTTTATCGTAATAGGCTGGAATATAATCGTCGGCCGAAGTGTAAGTAAAATTACGGATATTATGAATACTCGCTAAATCCCCGTTTATCTCCGCATACGGCAAAACCGCCTGATCAGTATTCCAGTCCCGATCGTTAGAAGGCTTCTTAAACAAAAATCCAACCATAACAAGCAACGCCGCTAATACTAAAATCTTAAGATACATATTTTCAGTATAGCAAAAACGGCCTTGCGGCCGTTTTTCAAATAATTATTTTTTTACTTCCATTGTCGGCCCTAGCGGTAAGGCAAGATCGTGCTGATTGGCAGGTACAAGATCTTCCCACTTATTACCCCAGGAAAGAAAGACTTCGGGTGTGGGGTGAGGATAACGTATATCTTTGCCGATATAGTAAACCGTGCCGTTATCAACTACCACCGAACCGCGCGGATGTCGCTCATTAGTATTAGTCAAAGCTGATCCCGTGCCCATGAAGGAGACATCCGCGGAAATGGCATTTGAAAACTTATAGCCAAAACCAAGAAAAGTCGAGGCTAGATTGAAGGGACGTTTGTAACCTTCATCAATATAGTAAATAGTGCCTCGATCATTAACCAAAGCCCCATCCTTAGGTGTAACTTTCTCGCCTACCATTAAGGCGCGGTCCGTCTCGGTCGCTGGCCTAACCTTATCAAAACTATAACCGCGTGATTTAAATATACCTGCGGAGTTAAAGGGCTTGCGCAAATTATATTCTATTTTATATATTGTGCCGTTATCATTAATCAAATCCCCTTCTTTAGGCTGGACTTCGGGATTGGTGCTTTTGCCAAAAATTGTACTAAAAACTTTAACCTCGATCGATTTACTGGATGACTTACCCAAAGAATCTGTCGCGGTGACAGTAACAATGTATGTTCCGGGGGTTTGCCAACTATGATAAATCGAATATCCGCTCTCTATTGCTTTGCTCGCCTTGGGCGACCCATCTCCCCAATCATACGTGTAATTGATGTAATAACCAGGATTGGAAGCAGAGGATTTACCATAAGCTATTGCATTATATAAATTACTCTGGCCCATGTTTACACTGGTCGGACCTGTAATAACAGGCTCACTTAAGGTGTAAGCGGTGCTGGCCTCTTTTACCTTAAGGGTTAAATAACCTGCATAGCCGACCGTATCGCAAACGTTCGTCGCTGAAGTACCAATACAACCCGGATCTCTAATTACAACATAGATATTGTAAGTTCCGCCTTGAGTAGGTGTACCGATCAAAGTAAATCTGCCTTCACCTGTACCAGGAGTAAGAAGACCAGTAAGTATGCTTTTGCCGTCGCCGAAACCAATACCCACCGGTAAAGATTGTAAAACAACATCTAACGCGCCTGGGCCGTAATAACGATAATCAAAATTGGCCAAATAATAATTACCAACCGTGGCATCGGGTAATGATGATGTCAGCGGCGTGATATTGTACTGCTGACTCGTATTCTCGTTAATTTTTATTGTGTAATATTTCGTATAAAGAAGATGACCTCCGTCTTCAAAAGTTAAACTCACCGAATAAGTGCCCGCTTGAGTAGGAGTTCCGGTTAAATATATTGCGCCGCCATACAAAATTCCTATGACTGAGCTTGGACTGCTGGCACCGCCAGTTGTAAGACCGGGAGGCAAGCCATAAAAATAAGCATTAAGAGCAATGCTTCCATTATATGCAAAATTAATTGGCGCCGAATAATATGTACCGACTTTACCATCAGGCAAAGATTGGGTACTAATATCTACACTCGCTGGAACTCCGACAATAAAATTAAACCATTTGGTCACCTGATTTGTACCAGGACCTTCTTCTAAAGTTAAAGAAATATTATAGCTCCCCGCCTGGGTTGGCGTACCTCTTATACTTACATATTTCTGTATGCCGGGAAGTATGCCTATGGTTGTGTTAGGGCTGCTAGCGCTCCCAGTAGTAATGCCGGCGGGTAAACCAGTAAAATAAGCGTTTAAAGCATATTGGCCCTCATAGGTAAAAGTTATGTCGGTCGAATAATACTGTCCGGCCATGGCATTAGGGAGATATGTGGGAGAAATAGAGATAGCTCCGGCAGCCTGAGCGGGTTTAATAAAAATAAAACCGCTAAACATCAGTGCGGCAATAAGCAGTTGCGAAATTAACTTTTTCATTATTTTAAGAAACCTTAATAATCCTATATATATTATAGCACTAGAACCCCCCCCGTCAATGTCAAATCCCCGTGATTGACACGAATATAACCGTTGTATATACTTTAGTTATCATTAATATATTGACTATGAAAACAGTTCTAAACGTAAAAACTGATGTTGAAGTGAAAAAGGAAGCGCAAAAAACCGCTAAAGAGTTAGGCGTGCCTTTAAGCATGGTGGTTAACGCCTACTTAAAGCAGTTTATTCGAGATAAAGAACTTTCTATTTCCATAGCTCCAAGAATGACACCTGCCTTGGAGAGGATTATTGGTAGAGCCGAAAAAGACTTGCGAGCAAACCGAAACATCTCCCCCATTTTTTCCGACCCTGAAAAAATGGATGAATACTTAGGCTCATTATGAAGATAATTTTTCATAAAAACTTTGAGAAAAACTACGCGCGGCTGACCAGCGCTCAAAAAGAGAAATTTAAAAACCGGAAAAACATTTTCCTTAGCAACCAGTTTGACCCGATTTTACGAAACCATGCTCTTTCCGGTAGATATGAAGGATACCGAAGCATCAGCATTACCGGAGACCTGCGGGTAATATATATGTTGATTAATGAAACAACGGCTTTTTTCGTTGATATAGACAGCCACAGCAATCTTTACCGTTAAATAACGCGTGCTGTTCTAAATCCTTTGCTGCATCTTATCACATTTTCCTCCGATCGGAGGTCGTTGTGATAATAAAAAAGCCCGCTCATGCGGGCATTAAAATTCATAACTATTTTGCGGTTTTATTCTTTCTCACTCTTGGCGCGGAACCGGCGCGCTCGCGCACATAATAGAGCTTGGCCTGCCTGACCGGCTGACTTTTTACCACTTCGATCTTTTCGATATTTGGGCTGTGCAAAGGGAAAATACGCTCTACGCCAACACCAGAAGCAATTTTTCGAACCATGAAAGTTCCGTTCACGCCATGGCCATGTTTACGGGCAATAACCAAACCTTCAAAAATCTGTACACGCTCCCGCGTCTTGCCGGCATCACTCGTTTCCTTGATTCGCTGGTGAACGCGAACAACGTCGCCCGGGGAAAAATCAGGTAAATCTTTTTTAAGTTTTTCAGAATTGATGCTTAAAATTCTCGGCATATTGCAAATTCAAAATTTAAAAATGAAATGTAAAATTAACTTTCAATTTTCTGAAGGCTATTAAGAAAATCTTGCAGGTCGGCAGGCAATTCGCTCTCTAAATCGAGCATTGTTCCGTTTGGCAAACGAAAGGCCAACCGCTTGGCGTGAAGAAACTGCCTGGCTGGGCCCGCTTTCTTGGTTTTTTCATCTGCGCTGTAAAGGCTATCGCCTGCGACGGGGTGGCCAAGTGAAGCAAAGTGAACGCGTATCTGGTGCGTTCGGCCTGTATGCAATATTACACGAACTAAACTATAAAAGTCAATCCCGTCCGAATCCTCAAAATAACCAAGAACCCTATACTCGGTTTTGGCCGCCTTACCTTCTGCAGAAACCTCAACTCTCCTTCTTTCCGGCACGAGCCTAAGCGGTTTTTCAATCACCCCGAACTTTGGCTCAAGCCTCCCAAAAACAAGCGTTTCATATTCTTTGGCAATCAGACGTTTTTCAAAAAGCGCCTTCCCGTATTCAAACGATTTTTCGTTCTTGGCAATAAGCATCAGCCCGGAGGTACCCTTATCCAATCTATGTATTATCCCCGGCCGAAACTCGTGGCCCAAGCCTTGTATTTGAGGATACTCTCCCAAAAGAGCATTAGCTAAGGTGCCAGTTGTAACATTGGCCCCGGGATGCACCACCAAACCCGCGGGCTTGTCTATAACCAAAAAGTCGTCGTCTTCGTATATCTTCTTTAAGCTAATATTTTCAGCCTTTAGCTTAAACGGTTTAGTGTCAATTTCAATTTCAATGAGATTGCCCGCGGCCACGATAAAACTCGGATCAATATTTTTTGGGCCGTTAACATAAACTTTCCCACCGAGAATTGCTCGCTTAACTTTTTCGCGCGAAACTTCGCTAATCTGCCCTTTTAAAAAAACATCCAGCCGCTGACCAGCCGCCTCTTTAGTAACTTCGAATTTAATCATCCCGCGAAATCCTTTCCGTCATATATCTGCCCTGGACTTTAACCAAAGATAAAACAGCAATCATAAGAACCAGGGCGGCCAGACCTAAAGCCCAACCAATTCTTTCTATGCGGTTGGCCCAGATTTCCCAAGCCGCTCCAGCGGCCAGACCTAAAAGTATAAGCAGACCGTTGTAAACCACGCCGGAAAAAAAGTTGTACGGTATAAAAACTCTCAAGGGCATTGATACGCTGCCGGCCAGTACCTGAGTTAGGGTGCCGATGCCTTGGGTAAATTTAATCATGACCAAAGTCTTGCGTCCGTGCTTGTTAAACAGCCATTCAACTTTCTTTATCAAAACTTCCGGCCAATGAAAAACCCTTTGCAGCCGCTCAAACAGCTTCTTGCCGCCCAACCGGCCGACATAATAATAAAAAACGTCGGTGGCAATATCGGACAGGCTGCTTATGAGCCAGATAACGTAACCGTTAAAAACGCCTACCCCGGCCAAAAAACCGCCGGCAATGGCGCCAACAGGACCGGCCAAGAGACATGCGGCCAAGATCGCCCAATAACCATAGCTTTGTAAAAATATCAAAATGTTTTCTGGTAAAACCGACATTAACTAGTTTTGTTATTTTCCGCTTCCAGCTTCGCCACATACTTTTGGAAAGCATAGAAGGTAAAAATGGCAAGCAATATCAATAAAATTAGTCCGGTCACCAGCCAGGCGCCGCTGGCGATGGCTTTTGCCCAAATATTCCAGGTAGCGCCGGCCAGCATGCCGATATAAATTAAAATTGAGGCCTTGACCGCTCCGGCCAAAAGATTGGCCGTGATAAAATAACGCCTGGGCATGCGGGCAATTCCAGCCATAACCTGGGCCGTTAGGCCAAGCCCCTGCATAAACTTGACCATAACCACGGTCTTTCGCCCATGTTTATGGAATAACCATTCGACTTTTTCTATAAGCTTGCTCGGCCAATGGAAAAAATTCTGGAGTTTCTCAAATAATCGACGGCCGCCCCTACGCCCCACTTCGTAATAAAAAATGTCCGTACCAATGTCAACGCCCAAGGCTAGTAGCCAGACATAAACTGGATTGAAAACGTGAATACCCGCTAAAAATCCCGAAGATATTGCCCCAATCGGCCCCGACAGAATAATAACTATAGCCGCGGCCCAGTAGCCGTACTGCTGTAAAAAAGCAATTATGTCAGAAGATATGAAATCGGGCATATTTATAAAACTCCAAACTTCAACCCCCAAGCCTCAAGCTCTAACCTTCAATATCTGAAGTTTGAATTTTGAAGTTTTGTTGAAAATTGAAGTTTGAGGGTTTAGGATTATTGCTTAACAAGCAAATCTGGTCTATTCTTTTTGGTTTTGCTAAGCGACTGCTCATCGCGCCATTTTTGAATGGCAGCATGGTTTCCGGAAAGAAGCACTTTAGGCACGCGGTATTTTTTGCCTTTCCATTCAAAAACTTCCGGTCGGGTATAGTGAGGGTGTTCAAGCAGACGAAGTTCTTTGGCCTGCCCCTGCACCAAAGTCGCGAAGCGAGTTTTTGGTGCGAGGGAAAACGACTCGTGCAAAATTGATTCTTCCTTGCCCACCACCCCAGGCACTTGCCTTGAGACCGCATCAAGCAAAACTAAAGCCGGTAATTCTCCGCCGGTCAAAACATAGTCTCCAATCGAAATTTCCTCGTCAACTAATTTTTCAACCCTGGCGTCAAAACCTTCGTAGCGCCCGCAAAGCAAAACCAAGCGATCATATTTCTTTGCCAAGCCTTCAACCTTCCTTTGGGTCAATAGCTTGCCCTGCGGATTAAAATTTATGATTCTAGTTTTTTTGTTTTTGCGCGGAACTAATTTTTTTAAAACGCGGGCGGCAATATCAACTTTTAAAACCATGCCCGCTCCGCCGCCATAAGGACGATCATCCACGGTTTTATGGGGGTCTGTCGCCCAATCGCGCAAATTCCAAACATTAACATCCAAAAGTTCCTTGCCTTGCGCTCGCGCGAGCAGGCTGGAGTTAAGATATGAATCAAATGCTTCCGGTAAAATAGTGATAATATCAAACTTCATAAAAAATAATCCAAAATTTATTTCCGAAATTAATCACTTTTGGATTTCAATTTTGATTTTTGATTTTTAATTTTCTCGTGTTATATCGGCGCCGATGGCCTTGAGCCTTTCCTCGATTTTCTCATAGCCGCGGTCAATATGATCAATGCCGGAAATAACCGTTTGGCCTTCAGCTACCAAGGCCGCAACAAGCAGGGCCATACCCGCGCGGATATCATAACTTGTTACTTCCGTACCATGCAAAGGCGTGGGCCCGATTATCAAAGCTCGGTGCGGATCCATGATTACGGCATTGGCGCCCATCTTATAAAGCTCGGCCAAATAACTTTGCCTGCCTTCATAAAGCCAATCATGAATCATGCTAGCCCCTTCGGACTGCGCGGCCAGCACGGCCAAAGGCGGCAGAAAGTCGCTGTTGAGCTTTGGATAAAGCCCGGATTGCAAACGCGAGGCTTTATAGGGCTCAAGCGGAGGCAAAATGTGCAGGCTGTCTTTTTCAATTTTATAATTTATATTCATTTTATTCATCTGCAATAAAAGCGCGTTTAAAGTCTCCGGATTAATGTCTCGGATAATTAAATCGCTATGAGTGGCAGCGGCTACGGCCACAAAACTGGCAACCTCAATATCCTCGGGAATAACTGCGTGCTCTACGCTTTTGAGGGAAGTTGAACCAGTTACTTTTAGCGTGGTGCTCCCGATACCCTCAATTTGCACCCCGGCCTTAACCAAAAATTTGCAAAGGGACTCAACGTGAGGTTCCATCGCGACCAAATGCATAGTGGTAACGGCATCTATACCGGCGGCATAAATCAAAAGATTCTCGGTGGCGGTAACGCTCGGCTCGTCCATGATAAAATCGCCGCCGAGGTGTTTGCCAGCCTTAAAATTAAGCGTGCCCTTTTCCGAAACCTCCACGCCAAGAGCCTTAAAGGAATTGATATGCGCATCAAGGGGCCGGGCGCCGATTTTATCTCCTCCCGGATGCGGCAAAGTGGCTTCGCCGAACCTTGCCAGAAGGGGCCCGGCAAATAATATGGAGGACCTAAGCGCGCGGGCTTGTTCGGTCAGCGGCTTATTTATAATACCTTGGCTTTTAAGCAAAAGCTCGTGCTTACCGATCCATTCAAAACCGCCGCCCAGATACTGAAAAATATCAAGCGTGGTATCAACATCCTTGATGCGCGGAACATTTATAAGCCGGGCCTCGGGCACAAGAACTGAAGCGGCAATTAACGGCAAAACCGCGTTCTTGGAGCCGCTAATTTTAACTTCGCCCGATAATGGCTGGCCCCCGTTTATAATGAATTTAGACATAGACTCTTAAACTTCAATCCTCAATCTTCAACCCTCAAGCAATCTTCCTGCCTGCGCCGAGGCTTCCTCCTTCGCCCCCTCCTCCGCTAAAGCTGGGCGGGCAGGCAAGGCTTCGGAGGACAGGTCGGCAGGCAGGCAAACTTCAATTATCAATTCCGGAATTGCCAGCCCGCTTGGGCTCCCGCCTGACTTCGAAAAGACGAAGTCTTGTCGGGCAGGTCGTCCAGGCGAAGTCTGGCGGGGGGTTTGAGGCTTGAAGTTTTAATGGAGTTTGAGTGTTGAAGTTTGGAGTTTTTGCCTTCCTATTTTATCACTTACTATACTAAAACAAAACCGCCCTTATTATGTGACGGTTTTGCCTGCCCCGTACTAAAGCGCTGGCTTTTAGTACTGGGGTTTAGGTGCAAATTTACCCGGACACCACAACAGCCATAAATTTTTTCGTAATTTGGTGTGACTTAACTAGATTTTGCTATATAACCAGCCGACTTATTACCTGTGATTGCTAAACAAAAATTTATCGGACTGGAACACTATGGGTGTTTGGTGTACGGGCTTAGAGATTTATATCCAAAGGATCGCCGGATTCTTCGTTGCTTTCTTCTCTGCGCGGAGCTTCCTGCTGATCTCGCTGTGGCCGCGTACCGTGCTCTCTTTCCGGCTCGTAAATCTTCAGGTTGACGCGAGCTCGGTTCTTGGCGCCGACAATACGAAGCAGGGTGCGAAGAGCTTTGGCGGTCTGGCCGTTGCGGCCGATAACCTGACCAAAGTCCTGTGGATTGAGGAAAAGGGTGATAAGCACGCCCATCTCATCAACCTTGCGCTCGGTGCGAACATCCTCCGGATGGTCAACTAAGGCCTTGACCGTATACTCGATGAACTGCTGATCGTTTTCCGTTTCTGCCATACCCTGTATATCAACCTCGATAATCTTAATGTCTTATAGTTCGACTTGAGATACGAGGTTATGATTCTATTCCTACTTATGCCCGTGTAACGTTCGCTAGCCTTTAAGATTAAAGGAGAACTATCGAGGTTGCATAACGGGGCATATCTTCTAAATGTTGCTTTTTAAGGACCTTCGACTAGATGGTCTCATTTCTAAAATATCACTAAACAGATTTTTCTTCAACCCGCACACCATAACCGCAATATTGCTCTTCTTAAACCATCATAGGTAATAAAATCTTGGTTAGCATAACGGATATTACAGTAATCATCGTTACACAATATCGCAATAGGTACAGGTTTATTGCGGTTTGGTGTCTGGGTCAACCCGGTACACCACAACTGCAATATCGCTTTACTATAAATCGTCGTAGGTAATGCTAGAACTTATTTCGAGAATTTACGCTAACATGAGCTATTATCAATGGCGCAATAGGTACAGATTTATTGCTGTTTGGTGTCCGGGTCAACCGCTGGGGTCTCCTCCGGGGCGGGTGTTTGCTCCGCCGGAGCGGCTTCTGCAACCGGTCCGCCAGCTGGCGGATTAGTAGCTGCGGCGGGCGTAGCGGCTTCGGCTGGCTTCTCTGATTTCTTTGGCCTCCAAGCTTTAACTTTTACGCCCTCCTTCACAACTTTATTGGTTACAAACAAATTGTGAACGGTCGCACTGACTTCTACGTTCTGGCCAAGCCAATACTCAAGGCGGGCCTGATCGGAAATCTTAAATTCTTTATTGCGCGGGTTATAGTTGCCCAGAATTTCCAGGAACTTCTTTGACGCGGCTTTTGTCTTCTGCGCCAGCACGATGCGGAATTGCGGCTGATGCTTCTTGCCTATTCTTTGCAGACGGATAATTAACATACTTAATTTGATAGACTTAATACTTCTAAAATGCTTGATTATATTACAGAAATATCAAAGGGTTTGTCAATCAGCTCCTTAAATCAACTTTCAGAAGGTAAAAGTAAAAATTCATTTCAAAACTTTTAAATTTTTTAATTGTAATTTTGATTTTTGATTTTTGATTTTTAATTTACTCGGATGTGCCGCCAAATATACCAGACCAAACTTAAAACTATAAGAATGGCGATAGCCACGTCAAAACCGCGCAACTGTTCGTGCAGGCTTTCCCAATGAGCGCCAAGCTTCATTCCTAAAAAAGCTAAAATATAAGACCAAATAAAAGATCCGACAAAAGCCGCGAGTGTAAAAGACCAAAACGGGGTTTTAGCTATGCCGGCCGGCACCGAAATATAGGTGCGGACAATCGGCAGCATACGGCCGATAAATGTGCTCCAGGCGCCGTATTTTTTGAAAAATCCGTCAGCCTTGTCCAGATCACTCTTTGATATGAAAACATAATGGCCATACCGTTCGACCAAAGGCCGCCCGCCCTTGAGAGCAATAAAATAAATAACCCACGACCCCAAAACTGAACCGATTGCGCCGGAAAGAGCAGCGCCAAAAAGAGTAAACCTGCCCTCGTGAACCAAAAAACCGGCAAAGGGCATGATTATTTCACTTGGCAAAGGTATGGCGGCAGATTCGATGGCCATCAATACGGCAATGCCAATGTAACCAGCGGCGGAGATGGTATTGGTTACAAAATTTATTATTGGCGATAAAATAGTTTCCAACATAAATTTTAATCCTCAAAACTCAAACTTCAATCCTCAATAAAACTTCAAACACCAAGCTTCAGTTCTGGACTTGAGATTTGATCATTGAGGGTTCCTGGAGGCTCGAGAGTTGAAGTTTGAAGTTTACTCTTGGGCGTAGGTCAAGGAATCATCAAATTTAATTGATAAAATTTGTGAAACGCCGGAATCGTTCATGGTCACGCCGTAAAGCGTATGCGCCCGGCGCATGGTTTCGCGGTTGTGGGTGATGGTGATAAATTGGGTGCGATCAGAGAGCGTGCCAAGAATTTTGGCAAACCGGATGCTGTTGCTTTCATCCAAAGCCGCGTCAACTTCATCCAAAACAACAAACGGCGAAGGGTAAGCGTCTAAAAGGGCAATCAGCAAAGCGATGGTGGTCAGCGTGCGCTCCCCGCCGGAAAGAGCGGAAATGGAAGAAAGTTTTTTACCGGGTGGTGTGGCACTAATATCAATGCCGATTATATCCTGATTCGGCTCTATCTTCTTTTCCTGTTCTTCCTCATCCTCCTCGTCCGTGCCGTCCTCATTTTTGATTTTTGATATTTGATTTTTGATTTTCTTTAAATCGGCTTTGCCGCCGTTAAAAAGTACCCGAAAATAATCGCTGAATTTGGCTGAAATGATAGAGAAAGCTTCATTAAACTTTTCTTTGATTACAGCGTTCAATTCCTCAAGCACGGTTTCCAAATCAGTTGCGGCCGCTTCTAAATCGCGAACTTGGCCGGTGAGATAACTGTAGCGCTCCTCGGTTTCCTCGTATTCGCGGGCAGTTTGTTCGTCCAAACCTCCAATCTGTTCAAGCTGGCGTTTGAGATAAGAAATCTGCTCATCAGCAGCGGCATCCTGAACTTGAGCGGTGCCTTTGATAATTTCCTTAAAATTAGCTCCTAAATCTTCAGTAGCGCTTCTTTCTTCCTCTTCTTGCTTTGTTTCGATGCGAGCCAGTTCAATTTTGAAATTATTTTGTTCACTGCGTAGCCGGTTTAAATCTTGTTCTTCTTTTCTTATTTTTTTGTCGGCCTCCTGGCGCCCGCTGGTATAAGCAGATATGTTGGTTAGCTCGTTTTGCAGATCAGCCTGCAATTTATTTAGCGACTTCTCATGAACCTGAATAATCTTATCAAGTTTGTCGGCCGCTTCTTGAAAATCACTGCCGCCGGCGCCGATTTCGGCTTCGATTCGGGCAATAGCCCGGGCCAGATCCTGTTTCTGGCTGATCATTTTTTTTATCAGTTGTTTCTGATTATTTAAAAAACGATCGCTTATCTGATTGAAGCGCGGCACCAAATCGGGCTTGGAGGAATTCAAGATATCAACAATCTCTTTAATGTCCTGCTCGGTCTCGAGGATATTTTTTTCAAAATCCTCCACTTGGCTGGAAAGTTCGGCCTGCTGACGGCGCAGATCATCGCGTCTACCATGCAGGGCGGCCAAATCTTTTTGCGGGTTCGATAAGTTTGCCCCCATTTTCACGCGTAATTCTGCCAATTCCAGCTGCAACCTTTCTTTTTGGCGCTGCTCGTTTACAATACTCTGCTGAAGCGCGGTAATAGTTTGTGAACGCTTGGTTGAATTCTGGTCGCTCTCCTCAACTGAACGGAAAAACTTTTGCACCGCGCCCTCGAGCTGTTTTATTTTTGTCTCGAGCTCATTAATCTGCCCGGTTAAATTGCTTTTATCCTTTTGCAGATTGGCAAAAATAAACAATAACCTGCCGGATAGTAAATCTTTCCACTGCTTCTCAATCTCCGATCTTTGCTCCAATTTTTTTGCCTGGCGGCGCAAGGTGCGAAGCCTAGGTTCAATTTCGGCAGTTAAAGCGCTGACTTGGGTTAAATTCTCACGCGTGGCGGTAAGCCGGCGCACGGTTTTTTGATGTTTTTCGTAAAAAGGAGCGAGCCCGGCCGCTTCTTCAATTACGCTCTTGATTTCCGCCGGCCCCTGTAATAAAAACTGATCAATTATACCCTGGCCAATAACGGTGTAACGCGATTGAGCAAAGCCGGCTTTTTCCAGAAGCTCGCTTATGTCCATAAGACGCATTTGCTCGTTGTTGATTAGGTATTCCGAGCTGCCGTCGCGGTGTAGCCGGCGGGTAATGACAACTTCAGCCGAATCCACCGGCAATTTTTTATCTTGATTGTCAAAAATCACCGAAGCATGGGCCACGGATGAACGCATCCTTTGGGCTGAACCGGCAAAAATTACATCTTCGGCTCTTTTGCCGCGAAGGAGCAGTTTGCTTTGCTCGCCCAAAACCCAACGCACGGCATCGGAGATATTCGACTTCCCCGAGCCGTTTGGCCCGACAATAGCCGTAATCCCCGGCTGAAATGCCAGGTCAGTTTTATGAGCAAATGATTTGAAGCCTTGTATTTCTAAACGTTTGAGGTACATCCTGTATAACTTCCCCGATATTCTGCTTGGTATTGCAGTAATAACTGAGCAAATGCTATTTACGTGATTAAGTAAGAATTTAAGTAAGTATTAATAAATCTTGGACGCAGAATCAGACAATATAATTTTTAGATATGGCTTCAAAAGTAATATTTATTACGGTTTTAACACAAAACTTAAAGATTTACCCTGTGATACAACCTCGATAATTCTCCCATCGTTTTGATAAATAGCAATAATACTTATTCTTTAATAGATAATTACTAAAGCCTTAATAATACCTGGTCGAATTAACCGAAACTCAAAACGATCGAGGTTGATATCCAGGGTTTATCGGGGTAAATATACAGGATACATTTTTGTTTATCCGGCGGTAATGGCTAAATGCTTTAAGGCTTCCTGGGCAGCCGAGACTTCGGCGTCCTGCTTTGAATGCCCGTTGCCCTGCCCTATCATCTTATCATTGATGAATACGCCGACCTCAAAAAGCTTGGCATGATCCGGACCTGATTCAGAGAGAACTTGATAAATCGGGGTGACGCCCTCTTTTTCCTGGATGTATTCCTGAAGCTGGGATTTAGGATCCAGATAAGCGCCCTCGGCCAGAATTTTCGGAAGCTCTGTCAGAATCTCGCGGTCAATGAATTCTTTGGCCACGGTATAACCCTGGTCTAAATAGATAGCGCCGATCAAGGCTTCAATGGCATTGGCCAAAATCACCTGCCTGGCCCGGCCGGTGTCTTTGGCCTCACCGCGGGAAAGCAGAATGTAGTCGCCCATACCAAGGCGTTGGGCAATTTGAGAAAGTATGCGGTGGTTGACCAGGGCCGAGCGGAAATTGGTCAGCTCCCCTTCCGGGTTCGGATAGTGGCTATAAAGATAATCGGTTACAACCAGCTCCAAAACGGCGTCGCCTAAAAATTCCAAGCGCTCGTTTTGCGCCAAAGGAAAATCCCTGTGTTCATTGAGGTAGCTCCTATGAACCAGGGAAGTTTGTAAAAGCGCACTGTCTTTAAATTTTATTTTTAAAGTTTTTTCGAACTCATCCAGATTGCGTTTCATGATGGGTCGCCTGTCCCGTGCAAAAGTTCTGTCTCAACAACCAGCCGAGCGTCAAACTCATAACCGGCGATTAAGAGAGGGCTTTTGTATGGGATGAATCCTAATTTATTAATGAGGAACGTATTTATAATACTATGAATGAAGCTATTTGTAAATCGAAAAACGTTATGTTAAACTTGAGTTCGACAGGCGCGGTTAGCTCAGTGGTAGAGCGACTGATTGACGTTCAGTAGGTCGAAGGTTCGATCCCTTCACCGCGCACCATAAAAAAACACCCTGCGCTTATCGAAGGATGTTTTTTTATTTCTCTACTTACTACTTTCTACTAACTACTTACTAACTTCAGGAACTGCCTCGATTTCTTCCGCAGTTTTCTGCTCGCTCTTTTCCCGCCTAACCAATTCCTGCCAGGTGTAGGCCCAAAAGGTGCTCTCCCAAACCGAAACCACGGCCGCAAACGCAAGACCAACAATGGCTAAAAGAACGAGTCCAACAACATCGGAAAGTATGCCTAAGGATACCGTAAAAATTTTGTCCGCCAGAAAGACCAAGCCTTTTAAAAAAAGTCCGGCCACGGACACCGCCAAGGCAAAAGCAATTGAGGCCAAGGTGTAAAGCAGTATTGACCAAAGCGTTTGCGCTAAAGAAAGAAGCCAGTATTTGGCGGCCAAATCAGTTCCGGCGGCAATGGCCGGCTTCAGGCGCATTCGGCCCTGAACAACAAAGTTGACCGCGTAATGAAAAACAAAGGACACGAAAAAAGAAAAAGGAATAAATATGAGCAGCCCGATAACGGAAAGTACGAGCGCTTTTTGTTCATAGCCTTTGCTGAAAAGTATAAAAATCGGCGTGGCCAGTAGCGCCAAAGCCAGCACAATCAGGGCGGCATTGGCCAAGCGCAAACCGAAAACCCGCATGGCATAATGCTCGGCGGACCTAATTGATTTTCTCAAATTTAACTTTTTATCAACCCCGTCTTTAACCACCGTATCAAGCACGGCCGATTCGCTGATGGCGCCTACAATAAGATAAAAAATCGCGCCCGCTATGCCCAAAAGGAGCAAGCCGGCGATTTTCTCGCCATGCAGAGCGATGAAATCGGCAACCATTGCCGGATTCTCCGGCACCGCAGGCATAAAACTGACCATGGAAGATTGATCGAAGATAATAGCCCAGGCATCGGCGCTGCCCTGACCGAGAATAAAAAGACCGAGAGGCATTAGCCACTTATGCGCATAAGTAAAATTCAGCGCCCGTTTTGCAATTTCTTTGAACGGAAAATTTTTCATTAGACCTTAGACAACCTTTTCGGAACCCGGGGCAATTACTACGCCCTCATCTTTTTCCGTTTTTGCCTTATTCCTCTTCTCGGTCGGGATAAGGTCACCCATAATTGTTTCAAATTCCTGCCGTTCAATTGTTTCCTGCTTAATCAAAAGATTGGCGATTTCATCCATTTTAGCCTTGTTCTTAGCGATGATTTCTTTAGCCCTGGTCTCGGCCCCGCGGATGAAACGGGTAATTTCCTTGTCGATTTTGGCGGCGATTTCTTCGCTGTAATTTTTTTGCTCGCCTATTTCGCGGCCCAAAAATACCAACTCATGCTTATCGCCAAAAGCCACCGGCCCGATTTCCTCGCTCATGCCGTAAATCATGACCAGCTTGCGGGCCAGCCCCGTGGCTTGCTGTAAATCGTTGGAAGCGCCGGTCGTTAATTCATTAAAGAACATTTGCTCCGTAACATAGCCGCCAAGGGCTACGGCCAAGTCATCGAGTATTTCGCTTTTGGTAAGAAGTTTTCTTTCCTCAATCGGCAACTTCATGGTGTAGCCGGCCGCTCGGCCGCGGGAAATTATGGAAATCTTATGCACGTAATGCGCATTCGGCAAAATGGCCGCCACTAAGGCGTGGCCGGCCTCATGATAAGCCGTAATTTTTTTCTCGGGCACCGACAAAACATGCGAGCGTCTTTCCGGACCAAGCATAACTTTTTCGATAGCCTCAATCATCTCCGACATACCGACAATTTTTTTGTTTTGCCTGGCGGTAAGAATGGCCGCTTCATTAAGCAAATTGCTAAGATCGGCGCCGGAAAAACCCGGGGTACGTATGGCTATTTCATGTAAATTAGCCTTCTCTGCTATGGGCTTGCCGCGAGCATGCACCTTGAGTATCTCTTCGCGCTCGCTAATATCCGGCAGATCAATAATTACCTGCCGGTCAAAACGCCCCGGACGCAAAAGGGCCGGGTCCAAAACATCCGGCCGGTTTGTGGCGGCCATGACAATCACGCTTGAATCCTGCTCAAAGCCGTCCATCTCCACTAAAATTTGGTTTAAGGTTTGCTCGCGTTCATCATGCGAGCCGCCGAGGCCCGTGCCTCTCTGGCGGCCAACGGCGTCTATTTCATCAATAAAGACAATGGCCGGAGCCTGCTTTTTGGCTTTCTTAAATAAATCGCGCACGCGGGAAGCGCCAACACCAACAAACATCTCGACGAATTCAGAGCCGGAAATGTGGAAAAAAGGCACGTTGGCTTCTCCGGCCACGGCCCGAGCCAGCAAAGTTTTACCCACGCCCGGAGAACCCAAAAGCAAAACGCCTTTGGGTATGCGCGCGCCTAATGACAAAAACTTATGCGGCGTGCGCAAGAATTCCACCACCTCTTTTAATTCTTCCTTGGCTTCAAGCGCGCCGGCTACATCTTCAAAAGTTACACGCTTCTTGCCGTTTGCCTGATCAGAAAGGCGAGCTCCCGACTGGCCAAAGGAAAGAGCGCGGTTGTTTCCGCCCTGAACTTGGCGCATAAAAAAGTAAATGATAAGCGCCAAAAAAAGAAAGGGAATCAAGTAGGGTAAAATCGCCCCGAGCCAAACCCCGGCACCGGTGGGATCCTGAATATCAACATCTATCGCCCGGATTTTTTCGTCCGGCACGCCGGAGTTGCGCAGGGATTCGGTAAGGCTAGCCTCCTTCTCCTTGCGTGAAGTCTGCAATTCGCCATTTTTCAAAGTAATCTCAAGCTCGTTTTCGCGTATGGTTATTTTCTCCACCTGATCCTCGTTAACCTCGCTAACCACGGTCGAAAAAGGCACCTCGCTGACCTTTTTGGTTTCATCTTCGCCCAGCACGGCAAAAACACCCGCCAAAACGACAAAAAGTATAAATAAAGCGACTATGTTTCGAAGTATTCTTTTCATCCCGTACAAAGTCTAATAATAAATCTAAACTACCTTATATGTACCTTATTTATGTACCCCAAACTAGTGCTCGTCTGATGATGGCTGATACTTTGTTCGGGATTTCATTATTGAAAATTAAAAACCAGTATTACTGATTATAAAATAATTCTGAAGCGGTAAGCAATAGTACCCAAATACTGGTGGGCGGAGAGGACATTTCACTGCTCGGCTGGCC
>Ga0155426_110_pt3 | contig 32495 bp, 28 predicted proteins | sample RifCSPhighO2_02_FD_106394 | JGI IMG/M metagenome (GOLD analysis project Ga0155426, IMG submission 106394) | Candidatus Doudnabacteria bacterium RIFCSPHIGHO2_02_FULL_46_11
GCCACGAGGGCCTCGAGCGTGGCCACCAGGTACTCGGTGGCCGGGGTGTCAATGAAGACCACCCGCCGCGCGCCCTGGGGCAGGGCGCCGAGCACCGCGTCCCGATCCGACGGCGAAAAAAACTTCGCCATCAGGACCGGGATCGCCCCGATCATGACCTTGAACATATAGCCCTTTCTGCCCATCGCAGGGCAAGAAAGTTTACCCGCCGCTCCCATTAAAGGGCGAAAAAGCGGCAGGCGTTGGAACACAATTTAGAGACCCTTAAAGGCCTCTTTCAAATTCATTATTTCGCCCAGGTCAGACCTCTTATCAGTTGAGGTCTGACCTGTAATCTGATGCGAAAATAACTAACTTAAAAGAGGCGGGGACGCGGGCTTTGCCCGACGTCCCCTTCACGCCTCACACTTCCTCCTTTCTCCGGGTCAAAAAAACCGAGAGGTCCCCCTCCTCGAGTTCTTCAACCGTGCCCATGATGACCGACTGCCCGCATCGGAACTCCAAGCTAAGGCTTGGGTCCGACTCGGGGGCGTGCACGTGGAGAGCGAAATACTCCACGGCATACTCACTGGCCAGCGGGTAGTTCAACTCCTCGCTGTCCAGCGCCAGGTCCATCGCCTCGCGCAGCGTTAGCGCGCGCGGCGAATCGAACGCCGCCGCAGGAATCGACATGAGAAAGCGCACGGTCGCGTCTGCGTCCGGCCCTTTCTCCGGTTCCTGCTCCCAGCAGAAATACAGGTGTGGGAAAAAACTCGCTCCCGCATTCCCGCCGGAACTCCGCTCCAACCCCAGGTACACTCCGGCACCTGGCGCCAGTTGGAGGTTTCCCCGGATTTGCTCGGGCTTCAAACGTCTTCCTTCCACAGCTTCCTCCTGCCGCTCCCGCGACAAAAAGATTTCAGCCCCTACTATTTTTCAGGGCCAAGAAAACATTTTAGAGACCAAAAGGCCTCTTTCAAATTCACCATTCGACAAGCTCGTGGCAAACTCAAAAGAGGCGGGGATGCAGCGCAAAGCCGACATCCCCACAAACGCCTACACAGTTCCTCCTTTATGACTACCGCGCTCGGCCTTGCGGGCCGCGCGGTCCGCGTCCGCCCCCAACTCGCCGAGCGTCGTCTCGCTGACGACACCGCCGTCCGCCGGGCGCCACGCCCGGATGACAAACCGGTCTTCCTCGGCTTGCGCCGATTCGACCGGGATGCCGAACTCGCGGACATAGCTCTCCAGGAGCTCATCCGTGAGTTCAAACTCTTCCACCGGGGCGCCGCAGCACCCCGAGTAGCCCCCGGCCCCGTTGCCGGGGTCCATCAGGCAAGCGGAGCAACGCCCGCCTGCAATCGGCGGTCCCCCGCCGAGGACACTGCCGAGGCGATACAACTGCCCCGTCTCGGCATCTCGGAAATAAAATCCGAGATGGGGACCCGAAAGGTCCCGGATATAGCGGGCCATAAGGCCCTCCTTCCTGCCCCTCTCGGAACAGTAAGGGTATGAGGGCTTACTATTTTTCAGCCCCCAGGAACAAATTTTAGAGACCATTATGGCCTCTTTCAAATTTATTATTTCTGCCCAGGTCAGACCTCTTATCAGTTGAGGTCTGACCTGTAATCTGATGCGAAAATAACTAACTTAAAAGAGGCGGGGACGCGGCACGAGGCCAGCATCCCCTTCACACCTCATTATTCCTCCTTTCTTACACTGTCCTCGAACCAGCAACGCTCGAGCAGAGCCAAACCCTGCTCAAGCGTGATGGTGGCGAGGATGACGGTGAAGTCCTCGGGCTCCGCCAGCTGGCCGAGTGTAATGTCGGCCAGTAGCTTGAGGGCGGGGAGTTGGTAGCCTCCTCCTCCCCGCGACTCGAGCTCCAAAAACGCCTTGCGCGGATACCCCCGCTCGGCGTCGCCCAAGGCCACATCCTCTGGGTCGTCGAACCCGGAGATGATAATGGCCCCGACGTCGACGCCCGGTTCAGCCACGGACCCAAGGCCCAGAATCTCCAGCGCCCATGGGCACTGGCCCGGAGCCAACCGAAGATCAACGACCGGGAAACGATAATCCGGAGTACAAGAGTCATGAATCGACCCATATACCCGCGACCACCCGCTTTGCGAGTCCTGCCATGTCAGCTCGAGACTGTCCGGCGACAATCCCGCGGCCACAAGGACCCCAAGAAGAGGCTCATACACCTCCTCGTCCCGAGTCCGAACCAGGTCCTTCCAGACCTGCCTTACGGCCGATCCTTCGACCTGGTCGTTCCAGTACTGCCGAAACGCCTCCTCTCCTTCCTCGGCGAGGAGGGAGAGAAGCTCGTCCGTGTGGTGGCTCTTGTTAGAGCTCATAAAACCTCCTACCGCTCCCGCGGCAAAAGAGTTTGCCCGGAACCGCCGGACGCGGGAAAGGGTACTGCCCTCCACCAAAATCAGGTATACGAATGCCTTAACAAATAGGCACATGCGAATATCCGAGCTTGGTGGAAGGAAACACGCGCCGCAAAGGTGAAGGAAAAATGACGGTTTCGGAAGAGGAAATCAATTGACAGATCAAAGAGAAAAAACTAACCTTAAAATATGGCTGACGAAAATCTCCATCAACCAGTAATTAAAGAATACCTCGGCGAATATACCGAGAAAGTTTTATTGCCAGCCATGTCTAATTTACTGGATGAGAAGTTCGATGAAAAACTCGAACCCTTAAAAACAGATATTCAGAAACTGCGCAATGAGATGCAGGCCTTGTCGGCCAAGGTTACCAATTACTTGGAGCTTTCCGACAAACGCTATCTGGAACTAAAATATCGCAATACTGTTGTTGCCAAATGGGTCAAACAAATCGCCGACAAGGCTGGCGTGGAAATCGATCTGGCCGAACTGGAAAAATATTAAACCATAAATTTTCTGATCTTGACCTCCAATGTCGCCGCGCTGGACATCAAAGGCCTAATTAACAATCATCAACACAAAAGGCGGACGCTAATAAGCGTCCGCCTTTGTTTGCCTTGGGGAAGGCATGGCAAAAACAAGGCATGTGCTTATTTGCACTACACCTTCCCCAAGAAATCACCCCAGGTCAGACCTCGGTCAGATGGAGGTCTGACCTGAATAATATTTAGCATTAAACTTTGGGAATTGCTTCCCTTCAAACCCATAAAAAAATATTACGAGTTTGAAGGGAGGGCCGACTAAACCACGTCGGCCCTAAAACCCCTCGACCAGGAATGCCCAATCCCTAAATGCGGCCGGAAGATGCCGCGGAAGCGGGGGGCGGGAGGGCAGGTAGGCCCTGGTCGAAGCTATCGAGGATTTTCTCCTCGTCTAAATTCGCTATTTCTCCATCAGGCTTGACCTGAAAATAACAAACTTGGACGAAGCCCCGACAACACCTAAACCATAGGTGCGTCGGGGCAAAAACCCGTCCGTTTTTGAACGCACGGCTGGCGTCGGCTTATAGCAGAAAGCCGCCGCGGCCGCGCGCTCTTTGCTTCCAGCGCGATTGCTGGAAACCCGAGGACGGACTCCCCGGGCAATTTCCGGCGCAAGGCTTTGCCTTGACGACGCCGGATAACGAGGCTTGCCGCCCCGGCTGTTTTTTTTACTTGTTCAGCCCAAGTCTCTATGGCTAGTAGCTCTACATCTACATCTTTCTCCTTCCGCCTCTCGACAAGCTCAAGGCAAAACAGGTTCAGGCCCCTACTATTTTTCAGGACCCATGAATCGCCGTCGAGCGCGGTAAACTCACGCGCCCGCCGAAACTACTTCGCCTGCCTTGCGCAGCCGCCCTCGCCCCGCCGCAGCTTCGGGCGGGCGAGCTCCGCGGCCTTCTGGGCCGCGGACGGAATGCGGCCCCCGCGACAGCGGGGGCAACGACCGCCCAACATCTGGGCGGTCGAAGCAGTGCGGCCGCAGCCGCACTGCTCAAGCGTAACTCGGCCGGTTACCATACCGACCTCCTTTCCGCCGAGTCTGACTCGGCGTAAGGGTGTGGTTGTCCGAACCCGCCGAAGTGCGAGCCGGACGAAAAAAAACTTCGGAACAGGTCTTCCTCTTTCTGTTTAGCCCCGCGGGGGACACGCCCCCTATAGGCGGCCCCGGGCAATCCCGTGCCTTCGCTAAATACGAAGGAGGGACATCAACAGAAAGCAGTCTCCGCATGGCCGCCTCGGGGCGCGAACAAGCTTGCCCCCTGGGCCCGTGTCGTTTGCGGACACCTGTTCCTAACTTTCGAGACATTTAATTGCCTCGCCCTAAATTAGTATCACGTATTACGAATAAAGTATTACGGAATACCTAAACTAGGGCGAAACAAAAATATCATCCAGGTCAGACCTGCTCTCTCACAGGTCTGACCTAGTTAATTGGCTAATACTAAATACCGCATACGGTGAAGTATGCATTGTCACTTCTATATATCCCAAACAAACTTACGGATTCTAAAGAATCCTACTTCGTACGGGACAGGCAAAAACAAACATTTCCCTATTCTGAGCACGACACCTGACTGCTTCTGCCTTTGATTGTCAATGACCGCCTTATACTCTCTCCTCTAAAGAAAGTGCAAGGAAATGCCCAAAAAGAATTTTTTCCGTTCCGGCATCTCACTGCTCGGGCAAAATCAAGAGCCAGGCGAAAGATTTAAGTAATTCCTGATAAACCCATATGGTGAATATCGAGAAAAACCGTCTCTCGGTTTAAGTCTTATATTTCCGTTTGCCGTTTTTTTGATAATCGCTACTTATGGCGATGGCGGCAGGGAAATAAAAAACCTCAAAACCTGGCTGATTGATTTTTCGAAAGAACGTTTAGTTTTTAAAGCGAAACTTTCTCTCTCCTCTTCGTGTCCCTTTTAGGGTCTTGCGAAGAGATTCCGGAGTACAAAAGAGGGTTAGGCCTTTATACTCCGACGATCTCTTTATAAGAACGTTTGTTCAGTTTGCCTGGGACGGATTTAACGCAATTTCTTGCATCAGTGATCAACAATCCTTCGGCAGCGCTTTATGGAAGGCGGTTGGTTCAAAGCAACCGTGTCTTCTTAAGCTAGCTTTTGGGACTTCTTTCGAAGCTTGATCCCTTGGCTTAAAAACCAAACTGTGAATGAACTGTCCATTGATCCGTTAAAGGCTTATTCCCCATTCTGGGTGGTGGCCTCTCTCCTCTAGAGATGAGGCACAAACCTTTAGCTAATCGTTTCCTCCTACTTGCCCGCCTAAATTTCAAAGAAATTTTGGCGGGTGAACTTTACAAATCTCTCCTCGTGTTGTGTAACTTTTATGTTACGCGAGTATTGTATATGATATTTGACTTTTTGTCAATGATAAGTGATAAAATATATGACTTTTGTTTCTTTTCTTTTATTCAAAGGTTTATCTAGGCTAATTTATCACTAAAATTTGTCATAAAGTATTGACAAGACGATAGAAACCATGCTAGACTGTATATAAACGGCATCTTTAATCTAAATTCTCCTTCTGAAAAACTATGCCCAAAACTTCAAACTTCAACCCTCAAAGTCCAACAAATCCTCAAAATCCAAGCTTCAAGAAGCCACATACCTTTGATTTGGAGGCAAGGACGCTAAAATTTGGAAAAAATATAGTAAATTTCTGCGCAAAACTACCCCAAACTAACGTTTTTAAGCCCATTATTGACCAACTGATCAGATCCGGCACAAGCCTTGGAGCCAACTATTATGAAGCAACCGAAGCCAGTTCAAGGCGAGATTTCCTCAATAAAATCGCCATAGCTAAAAAAGAGGCTAAAGAAACGCAATATTGGCTTAGGTTATTAGCTGAATTACTACCCTTAAAAATCACTGATATTAAGACACTTTCAAAAGAGGCGCAAGAATTGAACCTTATTTTTGCGGCCATTATTAGAAACTCAAATTCCAAGCCGAAATTTGATAATTGAAGTTTGAAGTTTTATTGAGTGTTGAAGTTTGACCATTGAAGTTTATAAACCATGTACGAAAACACCCTCACCCAAATAGGCCTGGACGGCCAGCAAGCCCTAATTTATGAGGTTTTACTCAAAAACGGCCCTTTGCCAGCCTCTAAAATAAGCCAAAAAAGCCCTTTTAAACGGCCTTTAACCTATAAAATCCTGGAAGAGTTGCAGGATGTGGGCTTGGTTGAAAAAAGGGAAGATCCGGGCAAAGTGGCTGTTTTCCATCCCCTGCACCCCCAAAAGCTCGGGGAGTTATTAGATGAGAAAATAAAAAAGGCCGAACAGGCCAAATACGCGCTAGGGAGCGTAATAGGCCAGCTGACCTCGGATTTTAACTTGATTTCCGGCAAACCCGGCGTTCAATTTTTTGAAGGCCCGGCCGGCGTTGAAAAAGTTATTTTTGATAATCTAACCTCAAAAACCGAAATATTGTCATATTTAGACATGGGCGCCCTTGATAAATACATTCCGGAAATCAACCAGCGCTATATTGCCGCCAGAAAAAGACTGGGAATAAAAAAAAGAAACCTGGTAAACGATACCCCGGAAAACAGGGAACGCTTAGCAGGCTACCATCGCGACATTACCGAAGTCAGACTAATGAAATTTGCCGATTCTTCAATTCACTTTGCCAGCATGATTCAAATTTACGACGACAAAATTAGCTACTTTACCCTAGACCCCGAGCGGATGATTGGCGTAATCATTCAGGATAAAAACATTGTAGACATGCACCGCCAGCTTTATCTTTACACCTGGCAGTTTGCCAAGCCTTTGCCCGGCCAAGACACTCCCACTACGCCGCCAACCGCGATTGCGGCCGGGCCACGGACGGAATCTCAAGCTTAACCTCGGGTTCGCCTAGTTCTTCCACACGGCCTATTTCTTGAAAACCCAAAGCTTTGTATTTTTTAAGCATGGTATTATTCGGATTAGTTTCGCAACGAATCGGCAAGCCCTGTGCTTTTTCGGCCTCAATAGCCGGCGTTAAAAATGCTTCGCCTATTTTTCCGCTTTGGTAGGGTATATCAACGTTAAAAGCGCCAAAATGGATATATGGTTGCGCCTGCTCGTCTTCCATCTCCGTAAAACGCAAAAAAGCAATAATTTTGCCGTTCTCACGAAGTATTCTGAATCGGGCTTTGGGGTTTTGCAAACTATCTAAAAATTTCTGGCGCAATAACTGCCAGTATTCAGGCGTGGTTTTAGAGGTCCAGTTGTGGGCATAAATTTTTTCCATATCCGTAGCATCTTCAGCACTTATTTCGGGAGCAATTATTTCTGCAGAGCTTAAACCCTCAACTGTTTCTAGGCCCCCGCCCTCTTCGACAATTGAACGTATAGTTGAAGCCAACAAACTAGCATTAGCTTCTTCTTGTTCAACTCGGGATAGTAACCTAGTGAAATCTTGTTTGCTAGTTGCAGTTTGCCGGGCTTGTCTTAAAATTTGATTGGCTCGCAAAATAATATTTCGCTGCGCTCGCTCGATTAAATCAATATCAACTTCGCCTTTGTAACGGGAGGCCAAGAATCCACGAATACTCTCACCAGTTTTAGCTATTTCAAGGTATTTATCGAGCAACTTATTAACATCTTCCTCATCCAGCTTTTCGACTAAATCCAGGATCGCCTCACCATACTGCAAATCTTCGACACATGCTAAAAAAGATTGAGCTATCTTATAACGCAAATCGGGATTACCGTGAGTTATTGAAGATAGTCTAGAAATCTGCTCTGGTTCAGCAATATTAAGAAATCTCAAAAATTGAACTTGTGCATAAAGAGGCATTTCTGAAATATCTAAATTGAAATCATCCTCTATCTTCTTTCGGAAAGGTAATCTCACTAAATTTCTAAATAAATATTGTTGTTCGACTGGAAGCTCTACCCCACTAGGATAAAGTAATTTTTGGTAATCTTTCATATCAAGTGCGCCGGCAGTAGGTGCTTTTCCTTCCTTTCTATCAATATATTGCTGATTGCGGGTTATTAAATCTGCTAAGACCATAGGGTGTAATATTGAAACATCTATTCGGGAAAGATCAAAATAGAAATCTCGCGCGTGGGCCTTTAAATGATCAGAAAAATCCCACACATCTTGAAGGCGATTCAATCCGCGACTGGGATGATTGCCACCTGAAGTATAAAATACTGGCATATTTAGATCGTAATAAATATATTCATCTGCAGGATTATTAGCCTTAATATAAACTAATTCACGCGCCCGAGCCGTTTCTTCACAGTTCTCAGGATATTTATAAATTTTAACTAACTGCCCGTCTTTATAATACCCAAGGTAACCAGGCGCAATAGGTAAGACTGGATTAATTACGGGGAAACCTTCATTAATCCCCAACCCAAGGCGCAATCTATGGGACAAGGAAAGATGAGAAAAAGTATAAATAGTGGTATCTGAACTTCCGCCCGGTACTCCGGAAATCGCGCCGATTTTATGATCGTTCCACAAACCTTCTCTCAAATCTAAAAAATTCTTGAGATGGCGATCCAAAAAATAATTAGCTGAATTTTCTTGCTCCACCCATACCCAATCTTCAAACTGATCAAGTGAGGAGTCACGATAACCCAATCTCATTGCGCGATCTTGCTGTTTGTCAGGCGAGGCATTATCAATGGTTTCCTGGTATGACTCCATAAAATCTATTATTTTATGAAAGAGAATCTGCTCATTAATATCCCTGGATTGATTTAAATGGGCCAACATCTTTAATGAACGCGCATTAAATACAGATTCATCTAACTTTTCGGCTACTATTTCTGATACTAGCAATACATTTCTTAATTGATTAATTTCTGCTAACAGTATAAGTCCTTCAATCGTAACTTGGCCAAATTCTGTCATCGTTTCACTAACTTTTTCTTCTAATTTTTCTATTTGTTGGTTCCGCTCCTGGTCATTTTCCATACCCCTTAAATAAACTAACAATGTTCTCATTGCACCAACCGAACCCTCAGTTCCTTCTATAGCGAGACTTATTAAATTATTTATATCTTCTAAAGGTTGGTCTAATAATTGCTCCGGCTGCTGATCCACCGAAAATTGAGCAAGTGCTGTCAGACGCTGAGCCTCTAGTGGAGATATTTGAGCTTCGCCATAACCCATATTCGCTAACCTATGTTCCGCTTCACTAACAAATAAATTGAAAAGATACTTGCGTTTTTGCGCACGAGATAGCTCATATTCATCTTCCCCCTCCTCGTCAAAAACTGCGAGAAGAGGGTCTCGGTCTGGCACTTCTGGACTGTGCTGGTTTAGATCAAGTTCTTGTGGTTTTTCGCGTTCGCTCATAAAAATAGTATACCAAAACTGACAAAACAGGTCAGACCCGCTAAATAAAGGTCTGACCTGAAATTTGGAACCGCACAACCCCCGCTAATCTGTTACTCTAAACACTTCATATACATCCGTAAGACCTTGCAAGGCTTTTAAGAGGCCGTCTTGAACCATGGTTAGCATACCTTCTTGTACGGCTTGCTGTCGCAAAGCGGAGAGCGGCGCCTGGCGCAAAATCAATTTTTCCATATCGGGTGTAATTGTAAAGGCCTCAAAAATTCCGACCCGGCCCTTGTAGCCTAAACCGCCGCAGACTTCGCAACCTGGGCTTACAAAAAATTTCAATTCTTTGGGCACCTCGATTTCGGCCGATTGAGGAATGCTTTTGATTATTTTCTCCGCGCGATCGCGGGTTGCCTCATCTAATGCTTCTTCATGCTTGCAACTCCGGCATAGCCGGCGCACAAGCCTTTGAGCAATTCCTAAATTAAGCGATCCGGTAATCAAATAAGGCTTGACTTCCAAATCAAGCAGCCTTGGAATAATCGATAAAGCGTCATTGGTATGCAAAGTTGAAAGCATTAGGTGGCCGGTAAGCGCGGCCTGAACCGCGGTCTCGGCGGTTTCTTCATCCCTGATTTCCCCCACCATAACTATATCCGGATCCTGCCGCAAAATTGCCTTAAGCGACGTGGCAAAATTCATGCCTTTATTTTTATCGATCGGCGTCTGGGAAATTCCGCTAATTTTGTACTCAACCGGGTCTTCTACGGTAATAATCTTTAAGCCGGGTTTATTTAAAATTTTAAGCAGGGCATAGAGCGTGGTTGTTTTGCCAGACCCGGTCGGGCCGGTAGTTAAAATCATACCGGTTGTCTTTTGCAGGCTCGCATTTAAAATTTTACGGATATTGCCCAAAAGGCCCAGTTCGTCCAAGGTAATAAATTTACTCTGTTTTAATATGCGCAGAACCAAAGCCTCGGCATAAACTGACGGCAGCACGGCAACCCGCAAATCGACCGAGTTATCATCTAATTTTATGCCAAAGCTTCCGTCCTGTGGCAAACTGCTTACATTCAATTTTAATTTGGCCAAAATTTTAATACGGGTTATAAGTTTTCGATAAAGGTCAGAAGGCACGGTGTTGAAATCCTGTAGAACGCCGTCAACTCGCAAGCGGATCCGTGTTTCGGTCGTCCCCGGCTCAAAGTGTATGTCAGAGGCGTTTATCAGAAGAGCCGCGCTTAAAATTTGCGAGATAACTTCGCTGATTTCGGTTTTTTCCAAATTAACCGTCTTTCCGGCCAAACTTTTAAACTTATCGCTCTTTTCGGCCAAATCTTTTTGCTTGAGTTCTATTTTATTTTCAGCAAAAATTTGCGGCCGTTTCACTTCATCAAAATGTGCTAAAGCTTCGCTAAACGAACTTGAACTTATTAGATAAAGCCTCACGCTATATTTGCGCCTTTCCAATTTGCGCCTAATTTCCTCGGTGGATTTGCTGGTCGGGTCAAGCACTCCCAATTTCACCTCGCCGGCATCATGGCTAAAAGGAATGGCGTGATAATCTTCCGCCTCTTCGGCCGTAATTAAGCCCAGGGCCTCTTTATCAAGCGGGAAGCCCTTTAAATTAAGGTAACCATAACCTAAAGTTGCGGCCCGGCGGGCAACCTCAAGTTCCTCGAAATCGCGGTTAACATCCGTCAAAGTCTTTTGAACTTTGTACTCTGCGCCCTGCCAGTCGGCGCTTTGGCTGGGCGTGGCCGTTAAATCACTTATTGAAGGATTATCTTTGGACATCACTTAAATAACCAAGAAACAAGATGCAATAACCAACCTTAGAAAATTTAAACATTGAAATTTATTTGGTGTTTGTTTCTTGGTGATTGGTTATTGCCTACATTATACCGATTGGCCGGGCTTTAGCCAATTGATAATTAGATTTTTGGTTTGAAGATACCCTTTTTCCAAATCAATGTTCGGCAAGCTGAATGTAACGAAGCCGCCGCCCAATTTTTCACCGCGCAGTTCCGTAATTAAACCTTCGAGATTAAGCTGGGGCTTAATATAGAGCATGCCCTGCAAAAATAAAGGTTCAGTTTCGGCAATAAAAAGTATAATTCTCGCATCCGACAATGAACCAATCAGTTCTTCAAGCACCTGCCGAACATCATTCTCGGATGCGCCGGCGTCAGCAAAATCCTTAAAGCTAATAAAGGACGAAACCATGCCCAACTCGGGCTGAAGGTCGAGCTTGGCCAGGGCGCGCCCCCAAAGTTTGAGCAGGCCCATGGTTTTGGTCTTATAAAGATGCTTGACTATTTGCTGCAGGCTGGCGCCAAACTCTAAAAGCTTAGAGGCGGTGAAAAAAGAACGCGGCGTGGTTTTAATGCTTTGGAAGCTGTCGGTTTTGGCGATAATGCCGGTTAGAATTAAGGTGGCTATTTCCGGCGTTGGTACATCCGCCGATAAATTTTCGATAATTTCAAAAATAATTTCGCAATTTGAAGCCGCGGTCAAATCAATTAAATTAACGTTGCCATAGCCGGCATTGGCACTGCTGATATCAATATTCAATTTAGGCGTCTCAAAAAACACAGCCGTATTTTTTTCGTAAAGCTCGCCCAACAGCTCTAGGTTCGCCACACCTACCGAAACTAAAAGGTCAAATTTTGTTCCTTGAATAAATGTTTCTACGTCGGCGTGCTTGAAGGCCGCGCCCTTTTTTGGGCCAATATAAACAAAAACATCATCACCGGATTGTTCGTACCAAAACTCATCCACCTTGTCTTTGCCGCCAACTATTTTAACGGCCAGCTTACCTTCAGACGACGCCAAATTTGTTTTGACGTGTTGCGCTTGAGACAAAAACGAAAATTTAGCGCCGGGCGCGTGCGTACTCACCACCGATACATTTTTATTTATTTTTTTTAGGCTTTCGGAAAGAGCAAGGCTCGCCGAGAGGCAATCGCCGGATAAATTATTCTTAAAAACCACCAGGATGTTGCCGGCGTCGCGCAGGAGTTTTTGGCTTTGCTCAACTAAATCAGGAGACATCCCAAAAAAATTTAAAAAAATTAATAAATAAATTTAACCTTTTAAGCGCCTTGTTTGTCTGATTACGATCTCCCGTAAACTTCGAACAATATAAATTTATATTTATTGTTTTAACTGTTTAAATTACTGAAAAGAACCAATGGTGTCAATCCCGTACGAAGTCTAAATAATGAATACGCCTATCCTTAGGCACTTTAAGAAGCAAATAAAAGACCAATAAACATGCTACCTTATAGCCTTATACGTCCCGGACGAAGTAAGAAACCTTTGGTTTCTGCCCGTTTCGGAGAAACCGGACTTCGTACGGGATCAATATGTTCTGCTACAATAAAACAATGGAAAAGGTGGTAAAAGTCAAATCAACGAAAGAAATGGCCAAGCTTGGCCGACAAATAGGCAAGCGGCTTTCGGGCGGTGAAGTACTGCTTTTGGCCGGCAGTTTGGGGGCCGGCAAGACCACTTTGGCTAAAGGCATTTTGGAGGGCGCGGGCGTAAAAAAAGGGTTCAGCCCCACTTTTATCCTCGACGCCACTTTCCCGATAAAAGGCAAAAAAAACTTAAAAGAAATCCACCACCTTGATTTGTATAGATTAAAAGACAAGGCCGAACTATTGACTTTGGGCGTTTATGATACTGTCGGAAACCAAGATGCGGTGGTTATAATCGAGTGGGCTGACCGCTTCCCCGAATATTTCGCCAGTCTCTTGAAAAATGGTAGAATTAATGCGAGAATTGATAAATTAAAGGGGAACGAACGTTCACTTTATTTTTCCGCCCGAGGCAAACAACATGAAAATTTACTTAAAAATATTTTTATTGATTTTAATCGGTAGTTTGTTTTTGCAGCCAGGCCCGGCAAACGGCCAAAGCGCGGCCACCTCTTTGGAATTGATTTTACCCGAAAACCACACTCCGAAAATTGAGAGCCAAACTTGGCCGCTCTCCGCTGAAACGCTAAAATCAGCCCAAGCCTTAAATGGCCTTAATTTAAATCCTAAGTTTATCTACAATTTCGGAACCTCGTTAAACGAATACCTGGCCAATAGAACAACTAAAGAAATGCCGTTTACCTCCGGGCAAAAAACCGCCTACCTGAATTTCGCCGAACATATTTACAATCAAACCTTAAGCCAACTTGAAACGCGCGAGCCGCAAGACGCCCTTTGGGAAGAAAAAGACGGCCGTGTAGTTAACTTTGACCCGGGCACGCCGGGTATTGCCTACGACAATTTAAAGCTAATCAAAAATATTCTCAAGGCCGTGGCCCTGGACGAAAAACAAGCAACCTTACAACCGGTGCTCCTCCCGGCCAGCAAAACCTTGGCCGAAGTCAACCCCTACGGCATCAAAGAATTATTTACTACAGGCACATCAAATTTTAGAGGTTCGTCTCGCAACCGAATCCAAAATATCACCGTTGGCGCCTCGCGCTACCACGGAATTATCATTCAACCGGACACAATTTTCTCTTTTAATGATCTTTTGGGGGAAGTGGATGGCGAACACGGCTTCGCTCCGGAAATGGTCATTAAATACAACGGTGTTTTTCCTGAATTTGGCGGCGGCATTTGCCAGGTTTCAACTACCATGTTTCGGGCCGCGCTTAATGCCGGCTTTCCGTTTCTTGAGAGGCGCAACCATTCCTTTGCTGTTTCCTATTACGCCCCGCAAGGCACGGACGCCACCACCTATACCGGGGTTATTGACTTAAAATATAAAAACGACTCCGGCGCGCCGATTATGATTTGGTCAAATATCTCGGGAACCATTCTCACCTTTGATTTTTACGGGCAAAAAGACGGACGAACCGTTGAGCTGGCCAGTCCCGTGCAATATGATCATCGCCCGACCGGCGCTTTTAAAACTTCCTTAAAGCGAATTGTAACCACGGCTTCCGGTCAAAGCAAGGAGGATAACTTCATCAGCAACTACCGGCCGCGCGCGGAGTTTGTCCAGACTACTACCGCCGAGGAACCAGTTCCAACGCCGACAACCCCCGCCGAACAACCAAGCTCCCCGCCTAATGAGACGCCGACTGAACAACAAAGCTAATAACCAAGATGCAAGAAAGCAATAACCAAATAAATTCAAAATTACAAATCCCAAATTGGTTATTGATTATTGTTTCTTTATGAACAACGAAACCGAAATCGATATTGTTTCGGCCAATGCCTTGCCGGATGAGGGAGCTATTGAAATAAACCTTCGACCGCAGGCTCTGGCCGATTATATCGGGCAGGATATGGTAAAGGGAAATTTAAGTATTGCCATCAAAGCCGCCGCCATGCGTCAGGAGCCAATTGAGCATGTCCTTCTTTCCGGGCCTCCGGGCTTGGGGAAAACCACACTGGCCAACATTATCGCCAAAGAGCTTAACAGTTCGATCCACATTACCTCCGGCCCGGCCATTGAACGGGCCGGCGATTTGGCCTCAATCATTACCAATTTGGGACCGGGCGACGTTCTTTTTATCGATGAAATACACCGGCTGAATAAAACCGTTGAAGAAATTCTCTACTCGGCCATGGAAGATTTTGCCTTGGACTTGGTTTTAGGCAAAGGCCCGGGCGCGCGCACAGTCAGAGTAGATCTTCCTAAATTTACCCTAATCGGCGCGACCACAAAACCTGGCGCTATTTCGGCGCCGCTGCGCGACCGTTTCGGCCTTACTTTCAGATTAAATTACTATCTCGAACCGGAAATAGAAAAAATAATTCACCGCTCTTCAAAAATTTTAGAGGTAAAAATTGAACCTGGCGGCGTTAAAGAAATTGCCAAGCGCTCGCGCCGGACGCCTCGGGTAGCCAACCGCCTGCTTAAAAGAATACGGGACTTTGCCCAAGTCAAAGGCAGCGGCGTGGTTAACGAGGATGTCAGCCGCCGCGCCCTGGATAATTTGGCCGTCGATACGCTCGGCCTTGATGAATCTGACCGCAGAATTTTAACGGCTATAATTGAAAAATTCCATGGCGGCCCGGTCGGGCTTCAGACTTTGGCGGCGGCCTGCATGGAAGACGAAGATACCATCGCCGATATTCACGAACCGTATTTGATGCAAATCGGATTTTTAAAGCGCACGCCCCAAGGCAGAGTTATTACCCAAGATGCCTTGGAACATCTCGGCCTGGCGGCCAAACAAAGCACCCTTAACATCTAATTTTTAATTTATTTGCTTGCCTGCGGCCGGGCGGGTTAAACTTCCTTTATGGTTGACCCAATAAGTTTAGTTATCAGAATCGTTTTTTCCCTGGGAGTAATAATGGTTGTTGTTTACGGCGCCATCGCCATTATTGTCTTTTGGCGTTTTTCGTTATCGCGCCTTCTTCCTCTTGTTTTAACGATTAGTTATATTTTCGTATCTTTGCTTATTCTCGGCCATTCTTTAACCGTGCTTAACAGATTCTAAAATGTCGGCCAAAGCAGCCATCGAGCTTGAGCTTAATGAAAAAATACTGCTTGTTTTGCGGGAACACCCTTTTTTACTGCTGTTCAAGCTTTTTGTTTGGTTGCTGATCGCGGTTTTGCCCCTAATTATCGACGCTTTGGCCGCGCCTTATTTTATTTCCTTAAGTGAAAGGGTAATAAACACCTGGGTACTGTTCAAAGACTTATATTTTCTGTTTTCCGCCCTCGGTCTTTTTATTATCCTCTTGCTTTACAACCTCAACGTGCACATTGTCAGCAATAAACGCGTGGTTGATATTGACCAGCTTAATCTTACGCGGCATCGCGCGATAGAAACGCATATAGACCGCATCCAGGACGTTTCCGCAGAACTCAAAGGCGTCTTTGGCCACATTTTTAACTACGGCAATGTCCGCGTGCAGTCGGCCGGCGAGCAAGCCAAAATAGTTTTTGAAAACGTGCCCAACCCCAGCAACGTCAAAAGAATGATTCTGGACACATTTTACGCTCGGCCTAAACATCTAAACGAACACTCCTCAAGCCAATGACCCTTGTCGCCAAAATTGCCCATTCCACATTTTACCAAACAGTCGGCAAAATAGCCGCTGTTCTTTTAGGTTTGTGGCAGGTGTCTTTACTTACCAAATATTTAGGCAACACCGGCTACGGAACCTACGCTACGGTTACGGCCTATTTAGGCATAATTATCGTTTTGGCCGAATTGGGTTTGCACATTACCAATGTGACTAAAATCAGCCAACCGGGCGCGGACGAACGTAAAATTTTAAGCAACGCTTTTACTCTGCGAACGGTGTCTTCTCTGATATTTTTCGCCGTAGCCACGGTCGTCGGCTACTTTTTCCTGCCCTTTGAGTATGAAATTCGCTTAGGGATTGTTTTTGCCGCGGCCGCTTTTGCTCTTCTCTCTGTCAATCAAGTTTTTGTCGGCGTGTTCCAGAAAAATTTCGCCAACCACATGCTCGTCTTCGGCGAAATAATATCAAAATCAATTGTTGTTGCCGCTATCTATATTTTAGTAACAAAAGGCTACGGCGTACTGGCGATATTGGCTACGCTTAACCTTGCTTTTGCCGTACATTTGGGTGTAACAATGTATTTTGCCTACAAATACATCCCCTTTTCGTTTCAATTCGATTTTTCTTATTGGCGATTGTTGCTTTCCCAATCATGGCCCATAGCCTTTTCCGGAATACTTAATTTAATTTACTTTAAAACCGACACGGTTATATTGGCCGGTTACAAGGGCGCGGCCGCGGCCGGAATTTACAGCGTGCCTTACAAAATTCTGGAGGTGCTTATCGCTTTCCCGGCGCTTTTTGCCGGACTGCTTCTGCCGCTTTTGTCAGCCGCGGCCATAAATAACCTTGTAAGATTTAAAGCCATCATCCAAAACGCATTCAACGCCTTAATTTATATCGCTTTTTTGGTGATGGTTGAAGTTATGATTTTCGCAGAACCGATGATTCGCTTCATCACCCGCGAAAAGTTTTTCGAATTCACGGAATCAGTGCCGCTTTTCCGCCTGCTTATCATCACCACGCTTTTCTTGTTTGTCGGCAACCTTTTTGGTCACGCCGTCCCAGCCCTGGGCCTTCAACGTAAAATGATTTTGGGCTATGCCCTGGCCGCCGGGGCAGGGCTCGCGGTTTATTTCACTCTTATCCCGCGCTTTTCTTTTTACGGAGCGGCCTTGGGTACAATTTTGACCGAAGCTATTGCCGCGTTTTATTCCATGTGGCTGGTCTTAAAGACCACGCGACACAAACTTGAGTACAAGGGCCTAATTAAAACCATCGTTGCCTCGGTTATTACCTATTGGCTTGGGACCATTATTTTCATACGTTTTGGTATTACCTGGTGGATCGCGGCAGTGTTAGTGGCCATAATTTACATAATCATTTTGTACAAGCTCAAAGGCATCACCAAAGACGAAATAAAAATGGTACTGGCCAGATAGTACGTACATAGGTACGTACTTAATTCTAGAATTAATTCCAAAAAGGAAAATCACGCTTTTCTCTTTTACCTGGGTCAGGATTATTCTTGTTAAATTTTCGGTAGGCGTCTTTAGCCGAAGCAAGCATTGCTTTAAGCAACAAAGCCCGATCGGTGGTAGTGGCGGCGAGCGCGCAATCAGGCGGCCAAAGCCAGCCAATTTTTACGCCATAGTGCGCGCTCATTTCATCGCAAGCCAGCCGCAGCGACTTGATATCCGCCTCCCCTCGCAAGACTTTTTTAAAGACACCGGCCGTGCCTTGCTCCGGCAGCAACCACTCAACAGCCTTTAAGATGCCGTTTGATATTTTAAAATTGACCAATTCTTCAAAAGGCATATTGGGCATGACCAAAATATGCGTCGGTTTGCATGTTTTTATTATTTCCTCAAAAGGTATTTGGGCGAAAGCCCCGTCAATATACGCCCCGCCCCGGAGCTGTATTTTTTCGCCATAAAAATAAGGCACGGCCATTGAGGCGTGCACGGCATTAATCAAATCAGTTTTGGCATCGACCAACTCATTTTTTTGAGTGCCCGTGTTTTGGGCAACAACCCAAAAACGCGAAGGGGCCGCCAGGACAGCTGACTGATCCACGGCCCTGGGCCCTTTCAAAAAGGCCTTGACCGCCACAAATACATTCATTATCTTGGGCCAGCGCTTAACAGAAAAACTGACAAAGCCGTTTTTCTGAAGAACATGAGTATAGATTGATGCTCCTTTATACGTGTGTTCATGACCGCCTAAGTAATAGAGCAGACTGGCCGAGCCAGCCGAAATGCCCACGCAGTCGTCAATTTCTCGGGGAGTGATGCCTGCTTCCCAAAGGGCTGCCAGTTGTCCGGTACCATAGGCGCCCCTGGCTGCGCCGCTTAAAGCTAAAATAAGAGTACGAATTTTGGCGGTCGTTTTTTTGTCATCACGCCTTGCAATCAGGGTTTTGGCCACAACATCAAGTTTGCCTGCTTCGTCGTCGTTGCGCCGCAGGACAAAGGCATCGATAACTTCACCCAGGCGCTCATCATGCTCGCGGCGCTCCTGCTTCATTAACTGCTCGATACGTTCCGCCGATTCATAACCTGAATCCTTTTTTTCCGGTTGTTTTTCCGGATTTATGGCCCTGTAGGCCTCGGGTGGTGTTGGTCTTTCGGGCATTTTTATTTAAATTATTTTTTAAGCGTACCGGGCCTCTTCGTATGTTTTAGGATAAACAAAAGCTTGAATAAAAGTAAAGATGAGACTAATGTAAAGCAAAAACAAGGCCAGATCCAACCATAAAACCCAAGAGGAAAACAAACTGATAAATATCGCGGTAAAAGCCGTACATTGGATTATCATTTTTATCTTGCCCGCCCAGTTGGCGCCCGGATTTATTTTTATTTTTTTCTTTGCCCGCCAAGCCATAGATGCGTTGAGTGCTTCTAACAGCGCTAAATAAATTAAAAGATTCCAACCAAAAAGTTTAGGAATAAAAATTACCGCCACCAAGAGAATGAGCCCGCGATCAGCAACGGCGTCTAACACCTTGCCCCGCTCGGTAACTTTGTTGCGAGTGCGGGCCATGGCTCCGTCCAAGGCGTCGGTCAGCGCGGCTATGGAAAAAAGAATAAAACCCCAAATGTAATTTTCTTGAACCAGAAAATAATAAATAAACGGTATTGAAAAAATCCTAGCCCAAGTCACCTGGTTAGGGCTTATGCGGTGAGGCACGAACGGGAGAACGAGTTTGGCTATAAACTTGTCTGTGTATTTTTGGAAGTTCACCCAAATATTATAACTTGCAACCAGCAAACCAAGCAAAAGAAGGGGGGGCCCATTTTTTGAGGTCTCCCCTTACGTTCTACTTACTAAAAGCCAATTGCTAGTTTTTCACCGGCATGACCAGGTAGAGATTGTTTTGCCGGCCGCTTGGTGTGAGGATGGCGGGGGAATTATCGTTTATAGCCTTAAAGACCACTTTTTCATCAAGGATATTACCGAGATAATCGAGTAGGTACTTATAATTAAACACGCTCTCCTGCGCCTGGCCGGTTACTTCTCCGGAAATCTTCGCCACTGACTCGCCTATATCCCCCGACGCGGCCGAAACTTCTACTTGGCCGTCGCTCGGCTTGAAGTTAAGTTTTATACTCCGGCCGGTCGAGGCAAAAAGCCCGGCTGACTTTATGGCCTGCATCAGTTCAAAGCGCGGCAACACGGCAGTACTTGCAAATTCAGCTGGGATAATTTCTTTATAGTCGGGAAACGCGCCGTCAACTAAGCGTGAAACAAGCTCAATATCCGGCAGGTTGAACAACACCTGATTTTCGCCCTGGTTGATAGTTATCAACGCACTTGAATCAGCTACCGAGGCAAGCAGGCGAACCACCTCCTGGGCTGTTTTAAGGGGTATGATGATGGGTTTAAAATCACCCTCCACCTTTTCCTGTTCAACCGGCACCGTCCTTTCAGTTAAACGATAGCGATCGGTAGAAACAAAGTAAAGATTATTTTTATCCAAGTATGTATACACCCCGGACAATTCGGGCTGCGCTTCTGGGGCGGCTGCGGCAAAAATCACTTCTTGTAGGGCGCTGCGCAGCTCTTCTGCCCCCAAACTTATTTTCCCCGCGCTGGTAAGTTTTGGTATTAAAGGAAATTCTTCAGATGGTAGAGTTTTAATACTCGCCGAAGAGGTATCGGTGGAAACTATTAAATTACCCTGTTTTAAATTTAGTATTACCTGTTCCTCAAGGATGGTGGAAACATATTCATTAATCGTTCTGGCTGGTAGCGTCACGGTTCCTTCTTCCTCGACTCTTCCCCCCAACCAACAGGTTAAACCCATTTCTAAATTGGTGGCCGATATTTTTATTCTTCCTTTTTCTGTTTGCAATAAAATATTACTAAGTATCGGCAGACTTGCGGCGGTCCCCACCACATGACTAACCAAACCTAAAACTTTTTTAAAATTATCCCTAGTTATGACGGCCTTCATCCTGTATAGTTGCCTCGATAATCTTGGGCTTTGGTTCGACCCGAGGTTAATAAGGGTTTAACTTAATCCTTTCTTGCTTCCTGTATTTCTTGATTAATTCCAAGATTGGTCTGGAGACCCATTGAGGAATTTATACAGGGTTCATGGTTTTATTATTAGTTAATTAAATAATAAGTAATAGTAGTAGGGAGGGTGGGTAAGTGGAAAAGTTAATTATGGTTAATAGAATTAAATAGTTTGATGGTTTTGTTATTTGGTAACTTGGGGAAAGGATGGGGGTGGGGTGTGTATGGTTTTCAATTTTCAATTTTCAATTTTCTAAAGCCAACATACAATCCCAAGGATTTCCACAAGTTATTCACCATGTTACATATAGGCTTTTTCCAAAATCAGGTCGATTTCCTGGCGCAAACTTTCCTTTTCTTTGGACAAGCCGTCTATTTTGTCAACAGCGTGCATTACTGTGGTGTGGTCGCGCCCGCCGAAGAAGTCGCCAATACTAGGAAAAGAATTGTCTAGTTCCTTTCTGATTAAATACATGGCAATTTGGCGGGGCTTAACAAATTCTTTTTTCCGCGACTGCTTGATTAAGTCTTCCATAGTAACGTTATAGAAGGAAGCCACAACTTCCGCCAGTTTTTTAACGCTTATACCCCTTTTTTTCGGGGCTGTTGTGGCCAAAATATTTTTGGCCAGTTCAACGGTGGGGGTAGCGCCGTTAAGCTCGCAAAACACCATAAGTCTATTAAGGGCTCCTTCCAATTCACGAATGTTGCTTTGGATAATCTCGGCGATAAAATTGAGAACCTCGGTGGGGATCCCGTAATTTTTTTCACGGGCCTTGGTGTTTAAGATGGCAATTCGGGTTTCGAGATCCGGCGCTTGGATATCGGCAATCATCCCCCACTCAAAGCGGCTGACCAATCGTTCCTCGATTGCTGGTATTTCTTTAGGCAGACGGTCGCTCGAGAGTACTACCTGCTTGTTGTTTTGGTATAAGGTGTTGAAGGTGTGGAAAAATTCTTCCTGGGTTCGTTCTTTACCGGCGATAAATTGGATGTCGTCTATTAAAAGCACGTCTACGTTTCGGTAAAGCTCCTTGAAAGCCGCCATGCGTCCTTTTTCGATGGCGTCGGTGAACTCATTGGTGAATCTTTCCGAGCTAACGTAAAGAATGCGCGCGTTCGGGTTCTGGTTTAGAGTTTCATTACCCACCGCCTGCATTAAGTGAGTCTTGCCCAACCCCACGCCGCCGTATAAAAATAAAGGATTGTAAGCCGTGCCCGGTTTTTTAGCCACAGCTTGGCAGGCCGCCGCCGCCAATTCATTGGAATTACCGACAATGAAAGTCTGGAAGGTATATTTGGGGTTAAGACCGTTAATTGTTGCATTAAGGCTCGTTGGTGTGGAGTGGCTCGTTACCGATCTTCCCGGGCTGACCGTGGCCGCTATCGATGAACCCCGGCCGCCGCCTGACCCTGAAATGATTTGATACTGCACCTCCCTTACCTCCGGCAAAATCGCTCGAACCGCTTTGACAATATCCGCGTGGTATTTATTTTTGAGCCATTCTTTGCTAAAACCGTTGGGCACGCCAATAGTAAGCTTCTCCCCATTTTTGTCGATGACGGTCGTGCCTTTAAACCACGTCGCAAAGCTGGGCTTGCTCAACGTCAATTCAAGTCTTCCGAGAACCGCCTGCCATAATTGTTGGTTTTCTATTTCCATACGCTTACGCTACGCGATACTAATCAACGAATACATACTAATAATACGAATAACTATTCTAATATAATTAATATACTCTTTACTATTCGTATTATTAGTATCAATACTTCTTCGTATCTTACACCTTACCAAACGAGTTATCAACATGCAAACCCATAAAAAACGTGATATATAGGCCATCTTGAGCCTATGTGGAAAAGTTGTGGAGAAGATGTTTAAAAACCATAAATCAAGGCCGGACATTCGCCAAAACAAAAAAATTAAGATATAATTAAACGTGAAACGAGCGCATACATCAGTAATTTTTAAAACATGAGACAAGGTTTAACCTACACTCCAAACAGGAAACGGCAGGCAAAAAAGCAGGGTTTTCGCGCGCGCAGGCGCACAAGAAACGGCCGCGGAGTATTGGCCAGGCGCAGGGCTCGCGGCCGAAGGAGATTAACTGTTTAATTCACCTACCAAATGCTTGCCGCGGATAATCGTTTAAGAAAACAGAATGATTTTGACCGCTTGTACCAAACGGGCCGAACTATCTCCGGCCCTTTGTTTAATGTTAGGTGGGTAAATAATGGTTTAGCAGACTCGCGGTTTGGTGTGGTAGTGAGTAAGAATACGGCCAAATTGGCTACCAGGCGAAACAGAATTAAGCGCAAAGTTCGGGCTGGGTTAAAGGGTTTTTTGGTCGGGATTAAAGGCGGTTTGGACATAGTTATTATTATCAAGCGTCCGGCGTTGGATAAAGAGTATACTGAAATTAAGGAGGAGCTCGGTAAAATTTTCAAAAAAGCCCGCCTATTAAAATAATAAATGACCAACGCCACAATTTTTCTAATTAATATTTATCAAAAAACGCTTTCCCCCGACCATTCCTGGCTAAGCGAGTTTTTCCCTTATGGATTTTGCCGCTATACTCCCTCTTGCTCGGAATACTGCAAGCAGTCTTTGCGCGAGCGCGGGTTATTTAAAGGGCTTGCCCTGACTTTTTGGCGGTTACTTCGCTGTAACCCGTGGGCCAGGTTCGGTCATGACCCAGTTACGCCAATAATCAATAACCAAGAAACAAGAAACAAACAGAATCCAATAATCAATATTTAAAAACCCGATTATGGTTGTTAATTATTTTGGTTATTGCCTCTTGTATCTTGACGATTAACGAAGTTTTATGTTTCACGAACTGCTTTACCGCCCAATACTAAACTTACTCGTTTTTCTTTATGATATTATTCCCGGTCATGACGTTGGCCTGGCCATTATCGGCGTAACCCTGGTAATCCGGATTATTTTATATCCGTCTTTTCACAGTTCTTTAAAATCGCAAAAAGCTCTCCAGGAGCTACAGCCAAAAATGGAAGCGCTAAAAGTAAAACACAAGGACGACAAACAGGCGCAGATGAAGGCCGTCATGGAACTTTACAAAGAACACAAGGTAAATCCGCTTTCTTCCTGCCTTCCGCTTTTAATTCAGCTGCCGGTAATGATTGCCTTATTTAGCGTGCTTAATAACCAATTGCCGAAAACAACTATAGAGGGGCTTTATGGTTTTGTCAGCAACCCGGGAACTTTGGAGCCGGTGGCTTTTGGTTTTCTTAATATGGCTCAACCGCACACCATTTTGGCGGCAGTCGCAGCCATTTTGCAGTTTTTGCAAACCAAAACGCTTATGCCCAAGCGCGAGCCCGGTGTAAAGCTTGATCCCACAGCTAACATTCTGCAAAAGCAGATGCTTTACTTTTTGCCGGTCATGACCTTTATAATTGCCCTGAAATTGCCTGCCGGCCTGCCTCTTTATTGGGCGGCCACGACTATATTCGCCATCCTGCAGCAGTTGATTATCCGTCGCCGCTCGCAACCGCCGGGAGTTGCGGTTAAAGAGGGTGCATAGTAGTATGCCAGGTAGCAGACTTTGTTTCATTGCCTTAAATCATCGACTGGCCGCAACTTCATTGTTTTAAGATTTAAAGCGTACAAGCGCAAAACTAAGGCGCAAAGCTTCAGGAAGGTAATATGCCGGGTATGCCGCGCGAAGATTCAATAGAGAACATAAAACAGGTAATCACCGATCTTGTCAGCAAGATGGGTATTAAAGCCGATATTGAAATACGCGAACAGCAGGATACGGTGGTGTACAATTTGCGCACCAATGACACCAATATGCTTATCGGCAAGCACGGAATAAATCTGCATGCCCTGCAGTACTTGGCGCGCATACTCGCCCGCCGCAAGCTGCAGGAAGAGTTGGATTTTTTGATTGACGTTGAGGATTACAAAAAAAAGCGCGAGTTTTTCTTGACTGAATTGGCTCAGGAGATAAAACGCCAGGTCATTGACCAAAAACGGGCCGTGGTTTTGAAAAGTATGCCGGCCTTTGAACGGCGCGTAATCCATGCCGTTCTTTCTGAAGCTGAACAAGTTGAAACTAGTAGCATCGGCGAGGACCCAAACCGCATGGTGGTGGTTTTTCCCCGAGGCCAGCAGCCGGAAGTCAGCCCAGACTCCTTAAGTTTTTTGGAAACCGAAGATTATAAGGTTTTGTAAATCAAAAGCACAAAGGATTTCCTAAGAAGGGATTTTAAAACCGCTCTCTGTGTTGGGCGGTTTTTATATCAACAAAAATTGACGGTCGTAAAAAATGTAAAAAATTATTCTAACGTTAAAAGGACAGCTTTGGGTTTTAGACTTGTTTCTATGCCGTCAAAGATGCTTGGCTGTAGTTCCGCCCGAGGCGAGCGGTAGTGGAATTCATCAAAACGGTTTTTTGTTTCCATGGCGATTATTTGTAAGCCATGATCGAGCGGGGCTTTAGCGGCCGGATTTGTTTGTTTAATTTCATCCTTTCCTGCGTCCTTTTCTGCATTGTCGTTTCGGTGAGCGCCGTTTTCCGAATTAAAATAAGAGCTAACACCTGCGACCAGCCCCTGGGTCGTACCTTCCATCGGGGCGAAAGCCAAGGCGTAAAAATCGCGGCCTGCCAAGTTAATACCCATCCAAGCATTGGTATAAAGCGCCTTTTGGCCTTCATAGATACCCACCGCTCCGTTTTTAAAGATAAATTCAATATTTTCCGGCCACTCCGAAGCCGCAGTTTGAAGCGCATCAAACGCCACTTTGCCTAATTGCAGTGCCCATTCCTCAAAATGATAGCCTATGACTGTTGCCGTTATGGCGATTTCCTGCAGGTTTGTGGCGGATTTTTGTTCCGTATCACCCAAAACATAACCGGGCTGGCCCAAATCTTCCAAATATCCGTTAACGCTGGCACCGTTAGTGAATGACCAGACTATGGCCAATAAAATGACTAACACCACAATGGTGCCGACCGGGCTCCAGGTTCGTTTTTTGGCTGGTTTTCTTTTTACTGCGCTTTTTTTCGGGGCGCGGGTTTTAGAACGCCTAACCTTGGGTTGTTTTTTTGTTTTTGCCATTAACGCGCAATCAAAGAGTCGAACTCTTTGGCTTTGAGAATATTAAATTGTATTTTTGTTTCCCCTCACACCTCGACTTAAGTCAGGTGTGAGGATTAGTCCGCGCGCCAAACGAATTTATTTGAGCTTAAGTGAGTCTTCAACTCTCTTAAGTAGGTGCACCCTAGCTCGCCCACGAAGCTTAAGGCTTTCTTCTCTATGTTTGGCATCCTTTTGAGAAGAGTAAGCTTCGTAATAGGCCAGTACATAGGGCTTATGACCGCTAGTATACCGTGATCTACCAGAATTATGTTCTTTTATGCGTTTCTTTAGGTCTGACGTATAGCCAATGTATAATTCTTGGCTTTTCTGACTCCGCAATATATAGACGTAGAACATAATTCTAAATTCGTTGTGGTGTGCGGGTAGATTGTGCTTTTGTTTCTTTCGAGTGACTAACTCTATTTATATTATAGCAAAGTTCAGAATATTTTTCAAGCCCAGCATATCAGCCCCGGATATCTGCCTGGATAATCTGTAGCCTTTGTCCGACCTTGATTGTCCGGATAGTATCCAAAGCATCTTTTTTATCCCCTTGATGCTAATCCCGCCACAGATTGTGAGGAGGACAATCCAGGCAGTATCACGGGGTCAGCTCCGGTAGTCTTGGTATTTTCGTTCGACTTCAAGAGACATGGCAAATTCATTATTTACACTTCGGAGATGCCAATATCTATCAAAACCCAGACTGTAAGAGGAGAACGATCGGGGATGTATAGCTGGGCAAGCTTTATTTCAAAGAAATATTTACAAAATTGCTTCGAAGTCCTTGGGGTGTGGAGGCAAATAAAGTGTAATTGCCATCAGAAGTCGAGGGTGTTGGCCGCCAGCTGATATTTAAGGTAGTTATGTTGCTTGATTGTTGAACTGTGCCCTCTCCCTCAATTTTAGTGGAAACGCCCTGGCTGTCGCGCAGGTAAATATTTATGTCGTCAATTGGTATTGGGCCGGTTGCCTCAATTGTAATTCGCATCGTTCCAGAAACGGCGTCCCCGCTTTCAGGTCGCGAAATAAATAGGGATTCGGAAGGGTTAAAGCTTATCTTCTCTGCATCGTTATCAGCTTCAGGCTCATCTGATTCCGGGCTTAACAGTTCGCCGTTTCCGTCTTTTTGCGTAGGCGGATAACTGTAGCCGTGATTTATGACCCAATTTTTGACCGGTGTTTCCCAATCAGAGTCTTCGGGGCGTTCAGATCGAAAAACCGTATACAGTTTGCTTTCGACGAATTCAGGCGGCGTGTCGGTTGTGGCCAAAAGGCCGTTATTGCTGTTGATTTTTATCAATTGGTGTATGTTGTCGTATTCGGCAGGCGGCGCAAAAGAGGCAAATTTTTCAATTTTGGTGCCGCTCCCGGAAAGATAAGTGGCTTCGGTGGGAAGCTTGCCGGATAGGGCGTCTACCTCGACCTCAATTATCCCTTCGGGCCGCTTGAATTGCAGAATTGGTTTGTCGGCGTGGGCTTTTCGCATAAAGGAATTCCAGATCGGCGCAGCCACCACCGAACCGTCCGCGCCAGGGTTCATAACTTTGCCGCTCATGTTGCCAACCCAGACGCCAGCGGCCAATTGCGGCGTATAGCCCATGGCCCAGCCGTCGCGCCAGTTTTGGGTGGTGCCGGTTTTGGCTGCCACCGGCCGTCCGGAGAGGGTAAGCTGGCCGCCGGCGCCGAAAATGTAGGCCCGAGCGCTATCATCTGATAAAACGTCGGAAATAAGGTAAGCTACTTCCTCATTTAAAACGCGTTTGCCCTCTTTCTCGTCCTTAACTTCAAAAACCACATCGTCCTTGGCGTCTTCAATTTTCAAAATAGCTTTGGTTTCATGCTTAATGCCGCCGTTTGCCAAAACTCCGAAAGCGGCGGTGTGGTCGAGGAGTTTTATTTCACAGCCGCCAAGCACCAGTGATAATCCGCAGGTTGAAGCCGAGAGTTCGGTTGTAATCCCCATATCTCGGGCAGTATTAATGACTTCCTTGACGCCGGCCAGATAAACTGTTTTCACGGCCGGAATGTTCAATGAGCCGGCCAGGGTGCGGCGCATGGATAGCGGGCCAAACTCATCGCCGGTGTAGTTTTGCGGAGCATAAGGTTGGCCATTGACCGTGCCAAACACGGTGCGCACGTCCATGAGCATTGTTGCCGGGTTCAAGCCTTGGGCAAACGCTGTGGCATAAGCGTAGGGTTTAAACGAAGAACCCGGCTGACGCTCGCGCAGGGCAATGTTCACTTGTCCCTGGTTTTCTTCATCAAAGAAATCCTTGCTTCCGACCATGGCTAGAATGTCACCGCTCGAAGGGTCTACGGCTACGAGTCCGGCGTTGGTCGCGCCATACCTCTCGAATTTCGGAGCGCCTTCACTTACCGACTCCTCCGCCATTTTCTGTAATTCATAATCAAGCGTGGTCGTTACCTTGAAGCCTCCTTCCTCCAAGGCGGCCTTGCCGTAATGCTCCTCGAGTAACTCCTGAATGTAAATTACGAAGTGGGGCGCCTTAATGCCGGTCCGGCTTGGGTTGAATTTCACTTCTTCCTTTTGGGCGGCATCGCGCTCGGCCGCGGTTATGTAGCCCAAATCAGACATTCTTTGCAGGGCGTAATTTTTTCTGATTTCAAGGTCGTCGAGATGCGAGCCGAAAGGGTTGAAATAGCTTGGCCGTTGGGGCAGGGCGGCAAGATAGGCCGATTCGGCGAGGGTCAAATTGCGGGCCGATTTGTTGAAGTAAGTTTGCGAAGCGGCCTCTATGCCGTAGGCGTTTTGTCCATACGGAATTTCGTTGAGGTAGAGTTTTAAAATGTCGTCTTTGCTCAAGTGCTGCTCAATTTGTATGGTCAAGACCAATTCTTTGAATTTGCGAACCAGAGTTTTTTCCCCGGACAAGAGAGCATTTTTAACCAGCTGTTGGGTAATGCTTGAACCGCCTTCGGTTTTGCCCTGGGTAATGTCGCGGAATAAGGCGCGCAGGAGGCCCCTGAAATTGATGCCGCGGTGTTCGTAAAAATCGGCATCTTCAACGGCAACAGTCGCTTGCTTGACATGCTCGGGCATTTCGTCAAAGCCGATAAGCGTTCGTTTGACCTCGCCGTGGATTTCGTAAAGCAGTTCGTTGTTGCGATCAAAAATTTTAGTCGATTCTACAACGTCGCGGCTGTTGATTTTGCTTGGGTCCGGCAGATCGTTGGCGTAAACAAAAAACAGGCCTACCAGAAAAACGATGCCGGCCGCAAAGAGAATTGCGCCGAGGCGGATCATTTTAAGCAACTGGCGGGGGCTTGGTTTTCTTATTTTACGGAGTATTCGGCGGAAAAATCCTGCTAAACTCATAATTTGTATTTGGATAAGGTTTCGTTTAAAAGGTTCTTTTTGTCTGATCAAAGATCAAAAATTAAAGATTAAGGATTATCAACTGGGTATGATATAATAACACCAAATCGCAATCTTTGTTACATTTATTATTTAATTTTATGATAAATCAGCAATTAAATAAAGTCTTGGAAAGAGGCGTTGATAAAGTTTACCCAAATCGCGAGGCACTTGAACGCGCTTTAAAAAATCCAAGCAAACTTACTTTTTATTTAGGCATAGACCCAACCGCGCCGTTTTTGCATTTAGGGCACATTATTCCCGTAAGAAAGCTTGAACAACTGCGCCAACTGGGCTGTAAAGTTATTCTGTTGATTGGCGGCGCCACAGCTACCATAGGTGATCCGACTGATAAGACAGCCGTACGTAAGGCTTTGACCGTTAAAGAAGTAAAAGAAAATTCCAAAAACTATTTAAAACTTCTCGAACCGGTTCTGGGCTTAAAGAGCAAAAAAAATCCGGTTAAAGTTCGTGATAATAATGAGTGGTGGAGCAAAATGAAATTTCATGATTACAAACGCCTGGAGCAGAGGGTAACAACCCAGCGTTTAATGGAGCGCGATATGTTCCAAGAGCGAATTAAAGCCGGCGCGCCAATTTATTTGCATGAACTGGGGTATCCTTTAATGCAAGCTTATGACTCCGTGGCCATGAAAGTTGATGGTGAAGTAGGCGCAACAGACCAGACTTTTAATATGTTGATGGGCCGTGATTTGGTAAAATCTATGCAAGGCCGTGATAAGTTCGTGATTACCGTAAAACTTCTGACTGACCCGACCGGCAGAAAAATGGGCAAGACTTCAGGCAATGCCGCGCCGCTTGATACCAACCCGGCCGATATGTACGGTGCGGTAATGTCGTGGCCGGACGAAGTAGTATTAGTTGCTTTTGAACTTTTGACTGACGTTACTATTAGCGATGTTAAGACTTGGCAAAAAAAATTGGGCCCTCGCGACTTCAAAGCCAAGCTTGCTTTTACCATAACCGAAATTTTCCATAAAAAAATTGGCGCCGAAAAAGCGGAAGCAGAATTTAATAAAATTTTCAGAAGCCACGGTACGCCCGGGGATATAAAAAAGATCAAACTCTCCGGCAAGCATTCCGCAGTTGAGCTGATGGTAAAGGCGGGTTTAGCGGCAAGCAAAAGCGAGGCGCGCAGAATCATCGAACAAGGGGGTTTGGCCATTGATGATTCAATTGTAAACGATTCTAATGAAGTAATAGAAATAAAAAAGGGCGCAATTTTGCGCCGCGGCAAAAGGCAGTTCGTTCAAATAGAATAGTAAAATTGTCTTGCAACACTCATGTAACGGCCGTGCTATGGTTGTTGCAGGGCTATACTCGTCTGTTAATAGCCGAGAGGGCGGCGGCTAGGGCGTCGGCCGCATCATCCGGCTTCGGGATTTCTTTTAAGTTTAAAAGCATCTTAACCATTTTTTGCACCTGTTTTTTATCGGCCGCGCCGTAACCGGCTACCGAGAGTTTTACTTCCTGGGGAGAAACCTCCAGGATTTTTAATTTGGCCTCCTGCCCTGCTAGCATTATCACTCCCCGGGCCTGGGCCACGGCGATGGCGGTTTTTATATTTTTAGAAAAATATATTTTTTCCAAAACCAAAACCTCGGGCTGAAATTTCTTTATCAATTTTTTTATTTCCGTATAAACTGTTTCCAATCGCTTACTATCGCTTTCAGTTTTAGGTGTAGTAATAACCCCGACTCCCAAGAACTTGGGTTTGTTGGAGATCGTCTCTATTGCGCCAAAACCGATTGTGGCAGTGCCCGGGTCAATACCAAGTATTACCATACTTAAATTTTACAATTTAAAATTTTTAATTTTCAAACAATTTTTTAATCCATTAATTTAAAATTAGGTAACTGTTTCATTGTTTAGAAATTAGAAATTGAAAATTAAAAAATTAGAGATTAGTGTAAACATTAACCACATCATCGTTTTCCTCCAAGGCTTCAGCCAGTTTTTCGATTTTTTCTTTTTCCGCATCAGTCGGCTGAATTGGATTTTTTGCTAGCCAAGAAATGTCTGCGCTTTCCACTTTAGCGCCCGCATTTTCAACTGCTTCTTTTACTTTCATTAAATACTTTGGTTCAGTATAAATTTCCAATCCCTCCGCTTGATCTTTAACGTCCAGGGCTCCGGCATCAATTGTTGCAAGATATAGGTCAGACCTGATTTTGTTTCCCAGGTCTGACCTAGGAACGGTTGCTAAAATTAGCCCGCGATGATCAAACATCCAGGAAACGCTTCCACTATTGCCTAGCTGTCCGTTATTTTTTATAAAAATCTGACGAACTTCCTGAAGTGCGCGGTTTGTATTGTCAGTCGCGGTCTCAACAATGAAAGCTGATCCGGCCGGACCTAATCCTTCGTAAACTGCGGCGCTGATTTGCGCCTCTTTTCCTTCGCCGGTGCCGCGCTTAATGGCCCGGTCGATATTATCAGCCGGCATGCCGGCTGATTTTGCGCGGTCCAAAAGCAGCCGAAGTTTAAAATTAAAATCAGAATTACCGCCGCCTTCTTTGGCCGCAAGCGTTATATTTTTAGAAAATTTAGAAAACACCTGACCTTTTTTCTGGTCAGCAATTCCCTTTTGTCTTTTGATTTGGCTCCATTTATTGTGACCTGACATCTTAGAAAATAGAAACTAGAAAATAGAATAAGTGTAAGAATTATAACACACAAAATAACTCTCTTGGGCGAGAGTTTAATTTTGCAATTTTTAATTTCTAGACAATGACCTAATTTCTAATATTTTAAACATTGAAAAATTGTTTGAAAATTGAAAATTAGAAATTATTAAATTACTATCTAATTGCTCTTCCCATCATCGCCAATTGATCCCGCCGGTTTTTCCATTCTTCCAATATCCGGGTTTTTAAATCTTCAACTGCCAAATTAGGCTCTATTTCTCCGCGCCTTACTTTTTGGAAGATGTACTCATCCACTACGCTCTCCGCTTCTTCTTTTTCTAAAACACTCCTGGTGATAACGTGGCCAACAATTTCATTAGTCAGGTGATTTGGCTCTGAAACCGACTCATTTTCATTAAGGACGTGGCCTAGGGGATAAATCGGGTGACTATCTTTAGTGAATATTTTCATCCTGGATATCTACCTCGATAATCTTGGGCCTTTGTGTTCGACCATAAGTTAATGAGGTTTTAAATATTTTCCTTTCTTGTTCCCATAATACTTTGGTTTTCCCCAAGATTGTAAGGAGAACAATCGAGGTAGTATCAC
>Ga0155426_113_pt4 | contig 24162 bp, 20 predicted proteins | sample RifCSPhighO2_02_FD_106394 | JGI IMG/M metagenome (GOLD analysis project Ga0155426, IMG submission 106394) | Candidatus Doudnabacteria bacterium RIFCSPHIGHO2_02_FULL_46_11
CTTCTCGGACAAATCAAAATAGCACGGAAGTGCTATTTTGTAAATCCCCTAGTATCTTCGACATATCTATCCCATTGACACAATAGTTGCGCAATTGTTTACGGCCGTAAACAATTGCGCTAAACTAGTTTTATGAAGAAAACTAAAAAGAAAAAACCAATATCTATTATCATTTTGGAACGACTGGCCGACTGGGCCAAAATTTACACAGAGCCATTGTCGGAAGATTTGGAAGAACAATTGTACTATGCCCTTGGTCCAATCGGTAAAATACTTAAGCCTAATCGTTACCGCCAGGAGATAAAACGGCTAAGTGAACGAGGGTTAATCAAAAAAGGTCCAAAGGTTGGTGTTGTCATTACCGCTGAAGGTAAAAATTATTTAACCAAATTCAGCCAAACACAAATAACGATCCCGAAGCAGAAAAAATGGGATGGTTCTTGGCGTTTAATAACTTTTGATATTCCAGAAGAAGAACGTAAAAAACGTGATAGTTTTCGTTACCTGTTAAAAGGTTTAGGCTTGGGACAAGTCCAGCAAAGCGTCTGGGTGTATCCTTACCCTTGTGAACTCGAAATTGCAATTGTCTGCGAATTAGCCGGAGTTAAAGAATATGTTTCCTTTTTTGAAGGAAAGTACAAAGGCAACGACCAAGAATTAAAAAAAATATTTCAACTCTAAATTGACACACTCTTTCACGGCCGTGAAAGAGTGTGTCAATAATCAAAAGACAGTTACTTAAAAAATACACAAAAGCTCTTGAAAAACAGAAGCGCCCGCAGAAGCAGCGAGGCTCCTGCGGACCGGGTAACTCACATCACTCCCTGAGTCGGAACTCCTCCATTGAACTTGCCGTCCCGAGACCTTCAAAGAGAATTTCACACAGGAGCTGCTTCTCTTCTGCAGACACCTGATAAAACCGGCTGAGTTGCCGAATCCGAAGTAAAGTCAACCCTGCCTTCCCTACCTCGACTTCACAAAGCTTAGAGACGTGCATCCCTACTGCATCGGCGACATCCTTCTGTAACAAGCCAAGCAACTCGCGCTTGACTCGAAAAAACGCGCCAATCTCCCTTCTTATCGTTTTTTCTTCAGCCCTATCACGAGGGCTAAGACGTACCCCCTTGAATTTGGCCATGAATTCCCCCTTGTACTTGGGAACAACACCAGTTGGACAAATCAAAATAGCACTTTCGTGCTATTTTGTAAATCCCTGTCCCCTTATCCTCCCTAGTGAGTTGAGGCGCAGGCAGGCGCAATAAAAAAGTGTCGCGCAAGTATCCTTTTAGCCTCCCAAGCGGAATGGAAGCCAGAGTTTTTCACAAAACCGTCGCTCTCGTTCCCCTAATCTGGAGAAGCAGTAAGTCTTTCGGGTAAGCGGCAGGTTTTGAGAAAAACTTCGCGGAGGCCGACGGGCCGAGCGAGAGGAAAGATTAAAGCATTAATCTATTCCGGTTTTTCGAAAAGCGCTGCCGCTTACCCATTACTGCGAAGCCAACTCCAATGCCTTCTCCATCTGCGGATCACGGTCATTCTCGTAATCCTCAAGCGTCATTTCCACTTCCACGTCAGGCTCAAGACCCTGCTTATCAATTGAACGCCCGTTTGGCGTAAGCCACTTGGCAATGGTAATTTTGACCGAAGCGCCTTCGCCGACATCAATCAAATCCTGAACGCTCCCCTTACCATAGCTTTTTTCACCCACAACGACGGCCAATTTATGATCTTGAAGCGCGCCGGTGACAATTTCCGAGGCGGAGGCCGAACCGCCGTTTATCAAAACCACGGTTTTCCAGGCGGCCAATTGCCCGTCACCTTTTGAGTGATATTTAAATTCCTTTTTGTCTGCGTCAAGTTCCTTGAGCACAACTTTATCGCCGCTCACCCAGAAACTGCTCACTTCCACGGCGCTGTCCAGCAGTCCGCCGGGGTTGTTTCTTAAATCTAGAATAACCCGGTCAATGCCCTGCCTCTTAAAATCGGGAATTACCTGCTCTAAGCGGGTTTTCGTATCAGGCCCGAAACGCGTAAGTTTAATAATGCCAACTTTGCGACTGCCCGCCATTCTCACTTCGCTAATCACGCTTTCTATGTGAATTTCATCCCGCTTGATTGAAATTTCGCGTGTTTCCCGATCGCCTTTATGCAATACCGTGAGTACGACCGTAGTGCCTTTGGGACCGCGGATTTTACTAACCGCATCCTCAAGGCTCATATCAAACGTTTCTTCATCGTCAATTTTCAAAATTATGTCCTGCGACAACACTCCCGCTTTTTCAGCCGGCGTACCCGGCAGCGGCGCAACCACGGTGATGCTTTCATCTTTCAGGCTGATTTCCGCACCAATTCCCTCAAAATTTCCTTCAAGATCGTCCAAAAACTGCCTGTTCTCTTCCGGATCCAAAAAAGTGCTGTGCGGATCCTTAAGCGCGCGCAAAAGCCCTTCAACCGCGCCGTACATCAATTGCTTTTGATCTACCGGCTTATCGACGTACTGGTCATTGATAACCGCCAATGTTTCCCATAAAAGCCCGTAATCAACGGTGGTCACATCACCCGGCGGTTCCTGGTTTATGACACGAATGCCCAGGCGCTCCAAATTCAGGCTGTCTGCCGAATTAGATCCGGCCACGAAACTCGCTAATACCAAAAAAACCACACCAATTGTGAGCAAGGCCTTTTTCTTATTATTCTTTTTCAATTCGCTTAACTTTTCTGTTTCTAGGGGTTCGCCTTCGGTCATTAGGGTTTATACAACTTGTTACTATCTAATTTGTCGTTAATTACTTTATTAACATTACCAAAATCAAAGTTAAGCCGCAAATCAGACGTATAAGCGCCTATCTGTTTTATAAAATGCAAAGAATAATCATCAGCCGATACCGACCTTGGCAGCTCATAGGTAAATTTCAAATCTTTTTCCTGGCTGATCGGCACAACCAAAAGCGTGCCGAAAACCGTTCTGCCAAGTTCGGTGCTTTGGTCCACCACATTAGTATTTCCGGCCGTACTGATAAGCCTGGCGCCCTGCGGCACATAGACCCGTAAATAAGTGCGGTAATTTTGAACTAAGGGATTAAGCTGGCCATGGTGCTTATAATGAATATCCAAATCGGCCACGAGCTTGCCATTTTCCTCTCGCAGATTATAGGAATAAGTTTTTGAAATGGCCGGCTCGGTTTTATGTCCGGCTAAATTTGCGTCAACCAACATCAAAGTATCGCTTTGATATTCCGGCACTCTGCCGTCCCAGCCGGCCTCAACCACCAATTTCTGGAGTCTGGCATTGTCGAAGCTGTAAACCATATGTTTGGCTCGAGCCAGCTTGGCAAACTTCTTGAGTAGCTCGGCGTTCTGTTCAGGAGTAAAATTTTCTATGCGGGTTTTGAGAACTTGGCCCAAATCGCCGACAATATCCTTGCGGCGATACCAATTTATGCCCTGCTGAAAGAAAATTATTTCTACCTGCCTCTCCAATTCATCGATTACGTTTTCCTCGGTAAACCTAAGGCCGTTGACCTCAACCGGCCCGGTCAAAGCCATAACCTCGCGCAAAACCTCGGTGGTAACGGTTATCACGCCCTGTATTTCATTGTGATACTCACCGCCTTCACGGGCATAGGCCTGCTTGAGAGTTCGGGCAGATTCCGGATAATCCGGACTCCAATTACTGTCGCGAAATGGAAGGCCCACGATGCCTAAATATCTTTGCGCCACAGCCGGAGCGGTAGGTCCTAAATCAAGATCAAGGGCGCCGGGAAGCTCATATGAATTTCGCACGGAAAAATCAACAACCTCGCCATCACGCACGGTCATTAAGGCGTACGAGCCGACAAAGCCGCCAGCCGGACGTATTTCCAGATTGTTTGCAAAAATAACCAAATATCTGGCATCTTTGTCTAGGCCCAATATGGATGGAAGGGCGCTTGCTATATATGCCGTCTTTTCTATGGCCAATACAGCTTGTTTTATTTTTTCCGGCGCGTACAACTTGCTACCCTGGCTTAAAAGCAAAGAAGCGTTCTGCAGTTCCCGTGAGTTTTTGGCCAAGCTGTTAATAATGTTTCGGCGCTCGAAAGCCGGAACTTCGGTTAAGTTATCGTCTATTCTGCTTAAGGATTCCAAAGCAGGCATCAGCACCTTGACTGTTTTTTCAACCCCGGCGGCCGTATAATTGGCCGCCTCTATTTTTTCGCCGACCAAGGGCAGAAACTTGAACCTGGCCAACGAGCCGGTGTCTTTTCTAAGTTTGACCAAATGGCCGTAAGCCTCATTGGCATTAAAATATAGGGCGCCGAAATCAGATTGATAGACTGCGGCTTGAGCTTGTTTGGCTAGAGGATAAATTTGATAGGCGCGATAAGCGGCATCAACCAGCGGATAGCCGACAAAAGCTACAACGACAAAGGCCACAAAAAGAAAGCCGAGCAAAACTCCTTCCAAAATCTGGTTGGCTGGCCGGCTGCCAGCGCGCCAAAAATAGGCCCTGAAATTTAATTGTTCAGGGTTCAAGTTTTCTAATTCTTTTTTTATCTGCCAGGGCAGAAAGTTGGGGCTGTACATCCTGTATATTTACCCCGATAATCTTAAGACTTTGTGCAAAGACTCAAGTTGTCGGCTATTAAGTAAGTATTAAAAGTAAGCATAGTATTATTTATTCTGCGGCTTAAGATTTAAATATTATTCTTAGTAGGTATTTAATTACGTAATTAGGCACATTCATTCTCAATGCTGCAGAACCAGCAGAATCCCAGTAGTAGCCTGCCCAGGGCGGACACTACGGGACAGGTATCGGGGAAGTTATACAGGATACATTAAAATCTTTGCCGAGTTTTTTTGCCAAATAATCTGGCAAAAAAATTATCAAAGTGAGAGAAACCTAATTTTAAATAGTAGCGCACATAAGGACCTAAATAAGCGATTTGATTTACGATCCAGGGGTACTTGTCGGAAAAATGCTTCCTATAAAAAAGTATCATCGAGTGGTGGAATTCCCATTGGGCAATTTTGCTGAACTGCGTGGACTGCCGCTTGTAGTGGGTAATCTGCGCGGCCGGGTAATAGTAAACTTTGTAGCCGGCGTCTTTCGCCCGATAACACCAATCCAGATCTTCGTTGTAAAGGAAAAAATCCTCATCAAGCAAACCGATCTTATCAATAACATTCCGACGGGTTAGCAGAAAGGCGCCGCTACAGCTGTCAATTTCATATTCTTCGTCTTCAGGCAAAAAGCTTAAATTATATTTATTAAACAGTTTGCTGTTTGGTAACATTAGGCTTAAACCAGACAGACGTGTAATAGCCACCCAAGGCGTGGGGAAGCTTCTGCGACAAGCCGGATCAAGCTTACCGTTTGCCAACACCACTTTGCAGGTTGCCATACCAACATCCAAACGCTTATCCATGAACTCAAGCATTACTTGCAAGGTGTTGGCCTGGATTTTGGTGTCGGGGTTTAACAGCAAAATATAACGGCCTGAAGATGCAGCAATGCCGCGGTTGTTGGCTTTTGAAAACCCAATATTTTCTCCCCTGATCAATTTAACCTGGGGATATTGAGTCTCCACCATATCGACCGTGCCATCGGCAGAACCATTATCGTGCACAATAACCTCATAAGAGTAGCGACTCTGGGTTTCGAAAATCGAGTCCAGCGTTGTTTTTAACAGGTCCTTATTATTGTAAGGAACGATAATTACCGATAAATCTGTGCTTCCTGTATTCATACCAATAACCTATTATTATACTCTCTTTACGTTATTTTGTCAATCTATACATTAAATCCAGAAAGAGCGCGGCACAAACCACTGAGCCACCTCCTTAGGGCTTACCCGCCTATGTTTTTTGATAAACTGCCTCTTGCGGAAAGCCTTAGGTAATTGCTTAAACATCATCGGCAATACGGCAAAAGTTTTTGGTTCAATAAGCAGAGAGTAGCCCAAAATTAAAATTTGGCGAACAGCAATCAGTGGCAAACGCGACCAAAACGGCCAGCCTTGATCATTTTTAACCAAAACTAAAATATTATTTTTCAAACTTAGTTTTTTAGCAAAAAGTGAAATCGTTGAACGCCGGTGTTTGATTAAACTGAATATTTTCTTGTAGCCTCCCGGGCTTGCGCCGGCGGCGCGGCCGTGAATTAAAACTGCCGGAGCTTCATACCACAGCTTCCAACCATAGGCCCGCAGGCGCCAGGCTAAATCAACATCGTCCCAATAAGCGAAAATATCTTCATCTAAAATTTCACCGTCTAAGGCAATATCCTCAAGCGCGCTTCTTCTATATAAAACAGCCGCACCGTTGCACCCGAACACCTCCCCTGCTCGATCGTACTGCCCACTATCAAGTTCGTTCTGCCCGCGATCAAACGGCCGCCGAGAGGTGTTTAAAAAAATTCCGGTACTATCGATTAATTTTTTGCCCGCGCGCTCTTCGCGCCGCACTTGTTTACCTTGCGCACCGGCGATTTTTTCATCTTGAAGCAGCGGCTTTATAAGCTCGCTCAAAAAGTTGACCGGCATTTCTATGTCAGGCGTTAGGAGCATTACAAACTCACCATCACTTTTAGATATGCCTATGTTATGTCCGCCGGCATAACCGGTGTTACGGCCAGTTTGAAGCACTTTGACTTGTGGAAAATTTTGTCTGACGAATTCTTCGGAACCGTCGCTTGAATTATTATCTATAAAAATCAATTCAAAATTCGGATAATCTTGCTTTAAAACATTATCTAAACAATTTTTTAAATGCGGCAGATGGTTCCAGCAAACCAAATTAACCGATATCTTCGGCGCTACGTTCATCCCGTACGAAATTTACCTTTCATTTCTTCATTTATACTACAATGTTTACCCGGCAGATATCACTTGGATGATTAAGACTACTCAGTGAATTTCGTTCGGGATTCATGTTTTAAATAAGCAAGGGTTATCGGAATAAAAATAATAAACCAAAATATATAGCTTAAATCATTTTTAAAGTAAGGCGTGTCGAGCAGTCCATGTCCCAAAGTGGCAATCATGGCCGCAGCCGCGCCGTTCGCCAGGCCGGGCGAATATAATCTTACCGACCAATAAAGCTTAAAGAAATACCCGGCCAAAAGCAAAAACGCGAGCAGGCCAATTATGCCCGAATCCGTCCAGAAATCCAAAAAGATATTGTGGGCATGGATCATTAAAGGTTCCAAAGGCTCGCCGCCTATGGCCTCGTGCGCGTACCGCAGGTAACCTTTGTCATAGTTGCCCAAACCCAAGCCCGCTAAAGGTTGCTTTTTAATTATAAAAACCGCTGTTTGCCAGAGCTCGGCGCGGCCTCGAAAAGAACTTAGACCCTCGCGGTCAAAAAAGTCCCTCTGGAATTTAGCCGAGCCGAAACTTGAAGCGGCCACGAGCAACAGAATTACGGCGAGCGCGGCGCCGATTAAAATGATGGTTTTCCGGTTCCTCATCTTGCCGAAAGCAAAGGCGCCAAACAGCCAAATCACGGCAAGCGTTAAACCGACAAAACCGCCGTAGGAAAAAGTTAAATAAAAAGCGACCAAATTTAAAGCAAGCGAGGCTAAAAGCAAACTCAAAATAATGACCTGCCGCCAAACATCACGCACGAATGCCAAAACGGCAATGACCATGGCAATAATCGGCGCAAGGAGCATAGCCAGGTAATTAGGCGACTCAAAAATTGAATCAGCTCGCGTACCAATAGTGCTGTAAGCGTCAAAAGTAGAAAAATATTCAACAATGCCAAGACCCGACAAAACCGCCGCGCCTACCGAAAACCCGGCAATAACTTTAATGATATCGCCGCCGCCGCGGCTAACCAAAAAAAACAAAACGCCAAAAATTAAAGGGTCAAGATACCAGCCCTTAAGCACGCCGAGGCTCCTTTCAAAGTCAACGCTAAAAAGGGTGGCAATTAAAGCGGCCGCAAAAAATAGGCCGACGCTGATGACAACCCCGCAACGCTCACGCCAAACAAAAATCATCTTTTCTTTTACGGCGCGGCGCAATTCAGCATCAAGCGCTATCCGCGCGACAATAGCCAAGGCGACAGAATAAGTGGCTAACTCCAAAATACTCGTGGGAATGCCGTAAAGCTGAAACCTTATCAAAAAAGCCGGCAATATCGCCGATAAAAAAACCAGCCCGGCTAAAGGCGCAAGCAGGGTCAGTGAGAATGCGGCAGAAATAAAAAGCGGCAATAGAAGAAACATTCACCCGCCTAAATTTTCGACAAAACCACGCAGAGAGCTGAATGGATATGCCAGTTAATACTCAATTTTTTGGAATAAGATATATTCAAGAAAAATTTTGGTTGGTAAATTATTCGCTCCCCAAAAGGATCGCCAAATTTATAAAAAAGAAAGTCAGCGGTTCATCGTCGGTTAAAAACACCGAGTCAAACATACTATGGCCCAAAACCCACAAAATTGCCACGCCTAGCCAAAGGGCGAAAAGCCCGCGAGGAAAAATCCCGTTCTCCCCTATTTTCGATTTTATCAGCTCATAAATCCTTTTGGCCAGTACCCACAAAAAAAGCAAAAAGAAAACAAGGCCGATGATGCCGCTTTCAACCAAAACCTGAAGCAATATGTTATGCGCGGAAATATTGTGCCGCGGCGAGTTAACAAAGGCTTCTTTAGATTCTCGAATTTCCTCAAAAGTCCGGGTCGATCCTTCGGCCTCAAAAACCCTGGCATAATTTCCCGCCCCTACCCCAAACACCGGCCGGTCTTTAAAACTTTCAAAACTTTGCTTCCAAATTATCAGCCGGGTTTTATTGCTTTCGTAATCCAGATCTATGCCAGCCCGAGTTCGGTCAAAAAGGCTGCCGCCATGCCTTTCGTAAAGAGAAAATTGATTGATGCCGAATTGTAACAGCGGGGATATGATTAAAATGAGGAAAAACACGACAATCGCATAGACCGCTTTCTTAAAAATGAACTTGCTTATTTTCTTGAATAAATAAAATACGAACAAAAGAACAAGCGGCACAAACAGGCCCACCACCGTGGCCCGAACATAAGTTAAGGCTGCAGCCAAAAGCACCGTCCAAAGAGCGACGGTCCACATTTTTTTTTGCTTAGGCTTTGCTGAAATTTCGCGCAAAACCAATAAGGCCGGCGCCGTTAAAAGACAAATTTGGGCAAAAACCTGCGAACCCGGAAATAGGGAAAACATACGAAGGTTGGGCAAACGATCCGGGAAGTAAGCAAACCAAGTGTTGGCCTCACTTGATAACCGCCCGTATTCCAAGCCGTAAATTACCGGTATGACCGAATTGGCCCAGTACTGCCAAAAAAATAGCGAATCGGTGCGCAGAAAAAATAACAACTGCGCAAAACCGGCGGCCACAAAAGTCAGCCCTGATAAGGCAAAATCTTTTATCAGCGCGCGTTTATCTAAATCGGAATTAATTATTAATCTGCCGGTCAGAAATATGCCGTATAAAGTGAAATAAGTAACGGCCTGCTTTATGGCCGGAGCCAGGAAACCGTGGTTAAAAATTAAAACCGCCAGGCTTACTCCTAAAAAAGCGAAAAACGCATAATCTATTTTGGTCAGGCGGAAAAAATCAGCGGTTGCCCGGTAGCCCTTTTTCAGACTATGCCAAAATTCATCACGCCTGTAAAAAATCGCGATTAAGAAAACTTCAAAAATTAAAATGCGCCAGGTTTGGAATTTATCGTATTCATTAAGCGGCAGGGCTATAACCCAGGGCAGGGACAATACAAAAAACCGCATGGCTTGAAGCGGGTTTAAAACAAGCATAAAAAGCATTATACCGGCGGTCAGATAAAACGAGGACGCCCGCGGCATAAGGCCGAGAAACATCAATATAACGACAGCCGCCTCTAAAATCACGGCAGAATAAAGATATTTGTCCCTACGAAAATACTCTAAAAATTTATTAAAAAACGGCAATTTTTCAGATTTAGCTTAATCAAGTATTATGCTTATAATATCACGAAATGAAATTCCTCGATAAATACAAAAATCTTGCCGCTATTTATAACAATCCGGCAAGGCTATTGTTCGGCAATTTTGCCGGCTGGCTGGGTTGGACTTTCGAGCTTAAAAATTTGTCAGCTGAAACCTTAACCGATTTGCCCGCCAAAGCCGAAACAAGCAAAACCGAACATCTGCTCATTGTCGTTCACCAAAACCCGTTCCGCCTGATCGGCGGCATAGAAGAAGAAACTATCAAGCTTATAAAAAAATATGGAAATAAAATCCCCATATTGCTTTATTTTTTTGACCCTGAAAAAAAACTTTTTTGCTTATGCCTAATTAAAGGCAGGGCGGTGGGAAAAGTAATAAAATTCGCCGAAACAGAACCAAGCCGCATACTTAATTGGATAATCGGCAACTTCGCTGTCAAGACCGCAGTGATTGAAAGTTTGATCAATCATAATCTTGCCTACACCAAGGCTTTTAGCGACCAGCAAATACCGGCGGTTTTGCTGGTCCACGATTTTTATTATTTATACTTCAATCCCCGCCCGCGGGTTTTGGGTTCAGAAGTTCCGGAACAGCTGCGAACTTGGTGGCGGGAAATAATGGAAATTCAAGACCTGTCCGTTGTTTTTAATTCAGAATTTACTCGCAATGAATATGAAAAGGTCTTGAACCTGCCTAACAATAAAGAGCCGATAGTTTCCTACCCGATATAGACCGCAATCATGATTATGAAATTTTATGTATATACATAAAATTTCATAATTTAACAGAATAATATGCACATTACGTTTTTAGGGAATTTTTTTGAAGACAAAGGAAGCCTGATATTCAAACAGGTTGTTTTGTCACTTGGCAATGAACACAAGTGGTTTATTTTTGGCCGGGTGGCTGACAAAAAATCATTTTCAGAAATAAAAAATAAATTATCGCTAGTTTATCCATACCGAAAAAAGGAGTTGTCTAAAATGCTTTTAGAAAATAAAATTGATTTAGTTTTGTTTTTAAGTGTTTGGCCGGAAACTTTTTCTAAAACTTTTTTTGAAAGCGTTGAAAACGAGCTGCCCATTATAGGCTTCAATGTCGGTTTCCCGTATTATAAATTCCCTAACTATTCTGGTTTTGTTGATCTAAGTAGCGGCGCTGAAGGGATAATACAAAAAATAAATTCCACATCCGCCAGCTGGCGGATTGCGGAACTGAAAACTGAAATAAAAAAAATAAAATCTGAATTCTTACCTCAAGCCAAACACTCCGCCGAAAAAAAATACGAACTGATAGAAAGGTTACTTTAACAAAATGAGCCCCGCACAACGTGAGCGCGGGGCTCGTTCGTCGCGCGGGGCGGCTGTCAGTCGACAGAGAACTCGGAGGCATCGCGGGCCCTGATCATGATCAGGCGGCGACCAGATCTGGAACAAACCCACTGTCCCCCCGAGCAATAGCCCCAGTGATGCGTATTCGTAAGCTGGGTGGCGAACAGGATTTCCGCATCCCGGCCACGAGTGATGTAGCCTTCCACACCAGTGACCACCCCGCCTTTCATCGTGAGCGTGCTCAAATCGAACCAGATCACGACGAGGTCCGCATCCCTTGCGGATTGGGGTTCACCCCGCTCCTTAACTGAACTCCCCGTAACCATCATAACCTCCCTGTTCATCCTGCTACCGGCAGGACATTCGGCCGCTTTCGCGATTGTAAACAAAATATAGTATCACGTGATAATCAAGCTGTCAAACCTAAACTAAAAAAGCCCCTCTTTACAGGGGGTTTTCTTCTTTACGCCCCCCAACAGAAATGGAAGCCAGTATGTTCCCTGTTTCTCCTCATTCAAAAAGGAAAGGTTACGGTGAGAAAAATATCCCGCAGGCCCCGCCGCTTGGTCAAAGGCGGGGCCGAGGAAGAAGAAAAGCAACCTGCCCCGACGCTTGGGTCGGGGTACCGACACGAAGTCGTCGGTGCAGGAGGGAGTCTATTCTGGTTTTTCGAAAGGTATTATTGCGAACTTATAATTCCAGCACCTTACTTCACAATCACTTCCCCTTTTTCAAATACAGCGACATCTGCCGGATCTAATACCACTACATTTGAGAATTTAAACTTTCGTGCAACAAAAGCCTCATAGCTTATTGGTCGCAGTTGCCCATTTTCAACCAAATACACTGTTTGGCTATCTGACGCTCTAAGTAACGTCCCATTGGCTGGCGGGAACGAATAAACGGCCTGCGGCAAACTATCAAGCTCGTGCGAACTTAAAATCATAATCGGTTGGAGGTATAATTTTCGTAAATTGAATACCGCCGCGGTAACATGGGCCTTTGCTCCACCGCTTACCATGTAAATCGCCGGATGATCCACGAGCTTTACTAACGTATTATCTTGCGGAGCTACAGGCAAGCCAACGGTCAACGCATTCATTTCTTCATCAGACAAAACTACAACACTGGCAAAAGAGTATTGCCTCTGCACGAAAACATTGTAAGAGAAAATCCTTTTCGTTCCGTTCTCAACCAAGTAAACTGCCGGACCTGAACCGCGAACAATAGTGCCGTCAGAAGGAGGTAAAAGCGGTCCGTTTGGTATTTCCGAAACTTCCGCCGGCGGCAAAAGCGCGACATCGGCAAAGTTTAATTTGCGCTGAATAAAGACAGCATAAGTTATCGGCCGCTTAACCCCGCCCAAGATCATAAACACGGTCGGATTATCCGAAGCTTTAATTAAAGTATTTTCAAGCGGCAACAAAATCGAGCCTAAATCGTAACTCTGCACTTCGGCCTGCGGGAGCGTTACCGCGGCGGCAATATTCAATCCCCTTTGCTTGGCCGTGAAGTCCGTTATTTTGCGGCGCTTGCCTTCTTCAATTAAATAATAAACCGTCTCGGCGTCTGATTTGATGATCGTTCCGTCTTTCGGCAGATACCTTGAGCCTTCAATGTATGAAGCAAACTCGGTGGGCGAAACGACAATAGGGTTTGATATGTTTATACCCCTCTGCTGGGCAACAAAAGTAGAAAAAGTCCGGCGCAGGCCGTTGTCAATTACCCAAAGCGTGGAATCGCTAGATAATTTTATGACCGTGCCGTTGGGGTATCTAAACCATTCGTTGTAAAACCGCCAAAAATTATAATTGCCGTTAAAAACGTGCGGCGTATAGCGGTAAAGCGCGGTGGTCGCAAAATTTTTGAGAGTTATGGTTTGTATTGCTTGAACTCCGGCAAAACCGCCAAGAGTATTTTGGAAAATAACAGTGTCGTTTATTCGTGAAGCCCTTACAAACGGCCCGCTGCCAAAGGCTTGATTCTGCGCATCAATTAACGGACCCCGGCCAACGCGCGTGCCGTTAACTTCATGGCTAAAACTTTTAGATAAAGATTTTGCCGCGCCTAGCCAGCGGTCGCCAGCTACATCCAACGTGCCGAAAAACTGCCCGTAAAAAGACAGAAACGAGGCCTGACAGGGCTGACTGTCCGGACAGCCGTAGCCAAGAGCCCGATCTAAGGCTCTTTGTAAATCAGCGTCGGTCGTAAAATTTTTGGTAATAAGGCTCTGTTCTTTTTGCAGGGTAACAATCAAAACCTGCGGATTAAGGCCGGCGCCAAGTGCCGCATCATAAATTAACTCGGCCGCGGTGCGAAGCCTGCCCAAGTTTGGCCTAATATCTTCTAGCGCGGTTTTTAAGGCAACATCCGCCGGCTCGCGAAGCTTTGTTAAAAATACCGGATCAGTATTAGCCAGTACCGAACCTCGGCTTTCCAAAAATTGCTGTACGCCGGTGCTACTGCCAAAAGTACCCGTATCGGCAAAGGCCGCGTCGCTGATTAAAAACCCTGGATCAAAGCTTGGATTTATTGCTTCCTGGGCAAAGGAAATAGTCGGTAGAAAAAAGGCGGCAATAATTATTGAAGATAGTATTTTTTTAATAAACATCTAATAATTTAACAATTTCTAATTTTCAATTCCTAAACAATTTCTCAATGTTTAAAAAATTCTGAAATTAAATCATTGTTTGAAAATTTTAAATTGAAAATTGAAAAATTTACTTAAGGTATGCTTCGCCCAAAGCGTATTCGTAAAGCTTGAACTCCTGCGGCGTAACAATCTTAACATTCTTAAATTCAAAATTTCTGCTGGTAAAGGCCTCAAAATTCAAGGCATGCAGCTGCCAAGGCCCATCTGCTATGGCCTCGGAAAGATAAACCGTAAAACTGTCACTCGGCCGAATTAAAGTCCCGCTCGCCGGAAGATAAGTTAAACCGGTCGATACATTACTAACGCTGGCCGGATCCACCACCAAGACGTTCGTGAAACTGAAATTGTGGCTGGTAAAGGTTAGATAAGTCATAGCCTGTTTTTTACTCGCCCTGATAATGTAAACCGTGAGGTCGTTGTTAGCCCGGACTAAAGTTCCCTCTTTCGGCGGGTAAAGAGTCCCTAAGTCGAGAGAAGAAACAAAATTTTGAGGCATTTCCAAAACATTGCCGAAGCTAAAATTGTGGCTGACGAAGGAGAGGTATGAAAGCGGCTGTTTAACGCCGTCTTTCATAATAAACACGGCCAAAGAGGCATCTCCCCGGATCAAGGAACCATCCACCGGCGGCATGGGTTTGCCTAAGGTGATTTTGCCAAAATCGTCTTCGCTCAATTCCTTGGGATTGGCCGTATCAATACCGCGCTGGCTGGCGACAAGCGGCAACAGCCATCGTTTTACGCCCCCATTTATCAAATAAAGTTCGCTGCTATTCGCAAGTTTAATAACATCGCCCTCCTGAATGTTGGTGCCTATGGGCGGCGGAGGCGGAGGTACAACAGTCGTGCCGGAAAGCACGGCCTGCAAATTTAACCGGCCGCCGCCAAGTTTATTGCCGCAGGCCCCGCCATTGCATGAGGCGAGATTTGCGCCATTGATGTCGTCAGCCGTGGAAATTATCCGTGTCTTAATCTGATCCATGGTTAAACCGGGCTCCTTTGCCTTGAGCAAAGCCACAGCCCCGGAAACCAAGGGTGCGGCAAAGGACGTGCCGCTGCGGTAAGCGTAAACGTTTTGCTGTTCCGGTTTGCTTGGGTCAAAATAAGCGCTTAACATTCGCACACCCGGCGCGGATATATCAATGCAGTTGGCGCCGTAATTCGAAAAACTGGCCTTCTGGTCGTTAAAATCAAGGGCAGCCACGCCTAGAACATTGTTGTTGGCTCCATCACTGCAAACCGGAGAGGAAGGAGCTATATCTAAATCCGTGCCGGTAACGTGGTCATTGCCGGCCGCGGCCACGACAATCGCGCCCTTTTGGTAGGCAATGTCAGTGGCCACCTGCAGCACGGCGGCGTCAGTTAAGGTGGTCGCGCCCAAGGAAAGATTGATAATTTTTGCGTCATGTTCAGCCGCCCAAACTATGCCCTCGGCCACGTCGCTGGCCGTGCCGATGCCGTCTTTGTTCAAAACTTTCACCGGCATAAGCTTAACCGTCCAGGCTACGCCGGCAATGCCGGCAAAATTTCCGGTTATGGCGCCGATAATCGAAGTTACCGAAGTGCCGTGGCTGTTGTCGTCGGAATTAATACCGACCGGAATATCGCCGCGTGTTCTGTTTAAACAATTATTATTGGTCTCATCAACCTGGGAACAATAAACCTGGTAGCCGGCGGTAACACGCCCGTCCTTGAGATCCTGGTGAAGAGCGTCAATACCCGTATCAACCACGGCCACAAGCACGCCCCCGGCCTGATTTTGTATATCCCAGCCCCCGGCAGCCGAAATTTTCGGCAAGTACCATTGGGCATTAATGTTCGCAATATCTTTAGTGTAAAACTCGTCATTGGTATCAAGGGCAACACTCACCTTTTCATCGGTTTGAGCCCAGACTACGCCGTTCACCCGTAAAATTTTTGAGACCAGGCTTTGAGCCGGCTCGTCGGCGGCAAAGGTAATTCTGAATATTTTTTTCAGTTCCGGACTGCTGGAAAATTGAAATAGCTGCCTGGCGTAAATTTGCCGATCGCCAAGACCCAAGTCGTCTAAATTAAAATCGGAGTTTTCAAATTTAACCAAAATATCAACCAGATTGTCCCCGGCTGCGGAATAGACAGTACTCCCCAGACTTGCGCCTGGGGTTTGAGCTTGGCCTGTCAGAGGGCTTAAAAGCAAGCACCCCGAAAGTAAAATTAAGACTAATCTATTTTTCATTTTTTAGACTTGGGAGGTACTGGTTTCCGTAGCCGAATCTTTGGGATTATATTTTCCGAGAATTGCCTTGGTTTTTATTTTTAAAAGATCTCGCAAACTCTGAATATAGGCCTTAAGCGGAACATGGCTCCCGCCAAACTCGCGCCAGAGCACGCCCACTTCTTTTATCTTATGGCCGTGAATGCGGGCGATGGTCAGTACCTCCATGTCGAAACCCCAGCCGGTTATGCCCACTTGCTCAAAAATATCATGGGCTGCTTGTTTGCTGAAGGCCTTAAAACCAAGCTGGGTGTCGTGAATGCCCGGTACGGCCAAAACCTGTATCAGCAAGTTGGATATGCGCGAAAGAACAATGCGGTAAAAGGGTTGCTTGCGGGTGACATTAGACTCGTTAACATAACGCGAACCAATGACAACATCATATCCTTTGTCGAAATAAGACCAGAACTTTTCTATCTCGGAAATCGGAGTGGCATTGTCGGCGTCCATAAAAACTACATAATCTCCGGTCGAATTATGGACGCCCGTCCGGACAGCCGCGCCTTTACCGGGAATGCGCTCTTTTATTAGACGCGCCCGCTCGACACTCGTTTCAAATAAGTTTTCGGCCACGTTGTCGGTTCGATCAACACTGTTGTTATCTACGACTATTATCTCGTACTCGTATTTTTGCTTTTCCAGATAGCTGTCTACGTGCTTTAGAGTTTCGCCTATTCTTTTTTCTTCGTTATGGGCCGGGATGATAACTGATAGCTTCATAAAGTTAATTTCTCAATTTTCAATTTCTAATTTGTACACAATTTCAGAATTTATCAATTTAGAAATTAAGACATTAGATAATTGTTTTAAAATTAAAAATTTTTAAATTATAAAATTTGCTTTAGCTATTATGTGGTTTGATAAATGGTGTAAATCTGCCTGACAATAATTCGCTTAAAGAGACAGGCTCCTTTAATTGACGCTCGTCATAGGTTTCCACCACGGCCGGCCCGGCTAGCCGCTCCGGCGGCGCAGTTTTTAGCCAGTAACTTTTAATCAAACTTTCTAAATCTTGAAGCCGGTTCTGAAAACCCAAAACTTCCAGGGACTGAATTTTTTCGTCAGAGGCTATTTCCCATAGCCCATCATCCGCGGCGCGCATGGTCGGCACCATCTTATTCGTCACCGTCATGGCGGCCTCGATCAAATTATCGAGCGAGGTCCTGGTGCCCGGCACCGAATAAACCATTGAACCAGAGCTTGTTTTTAAATGGTCGGCCGCTAAAATAACGGCGGAAACCGCATCTTCCTGGGAAATAAGCTCCACTTCCGCCGAGCCCTCTTTGACGTTAGCGACACTCATAAAATTGGCTTTGCCGGCCGCGGTGTTTAAAACCGCTTGCAGGGGGTCTTCAAAAACAAGAACGGAGGGATCAACGCCGGCCAGCTCTATTTCACAGCCAATGCGGGGAAATCGAAGAGCAATGGAGTTCAAACCAAAACTGTGATGGTAAAAATTCAGGACCTGTTCGAACAAAATCTTGCTTCGCGCATAAACAGAGCCGCAGTCAAAACTGGAACGATAAATGACTTTAGAAACCTCGTTTTTGACCAAAAACTTCAGGAATTGAAGCCCACCCTCAACATTGCTCAACATATATTCGTCGGGCAGGGCGGCACTTTCCAGATGTCCGGATTTTTCCGCAAAATGCACCACTGCATCAAACTTGTGATTTTCAAAAATTTGGGACAAAAGCTCTTGATTGCGGTAGTCCCCCTCATAGAATTCCACATTTTCCGGAATTCTGGCTCGGTCGCCCTTAGACAAATCATCTATTATTACTACTTCGTAATTTTCGGTTAAAAGAGCGCGAACTACGGCTGAACCAAACCGTCCGGCGCCGCCGGTAAAGAGAACTTTATCCTTTTTTAGGGGCAGTTCTTGTCTGTGTGTTTCCAGGCTTTTCAGATATTTTGCCTTATTTACAAGATTCTCATAAACCTTAAAGTCCAAAACCGCAATTCTTGGGCTATCTTTTTCTAAAATAACAAAAGTACCGTCGCTTTCACCTATTAATTCCAGTATTTCCTTTAAGGCCTGTTTTGATAGCATCAAATCCTTAAAAACTATGAATATTCGTAATTTAAATTAACATTTTTGCCCCTTTTCCGCAAACCCAGCACACCATAACGGCAATATTGCTATTTGATAAATTTTCGTTTCACTTATTAAGAAAATACCGCCATTAAACATGGATAATAATTTTGAAAAATGCGCGCAACAAAGGTTAAATTTATTGCCGTTTGGTGTCTGGACAAACAAAAATCCGCCTGGGCGGAATTCAATTAGTTTTTCACTCGATCGCCGAGCCGAAGGATTGTCTTCGGCTCGGCGACGGTTGCAGGACTCGTCAGTCCATCGGCAGTACGACGCAGATCCCGGCCAGTCGCGCCAGGAAAGCGTGTTGGTTGCAAAGTTCGAAAATCCCAGAGTGAACCTCGCCCTCCGACAAGCCGTTTCTGCCGGCGTGGATGAGAATGATCCGAGTAATCACCTGAGGCGGCAGGGGTGCCCTCAACCCCTCTTCGATCGCCTGTACGATCTCGTGTACCTCACTGAGACATCGCGCTACCCTCTCCAACTGCCGTTGGCGATGGACGGCCAGTGCGTCATCCCTGGAGTCCGCCGCGGCCTGAACGCCGGTCGCACTGCCCTGCAATTGCATAAGCTCTTCCTCCTACCTGGGTTTCCCGGAAAAAGCCGGGCCTGGTGTATCGCTAAACTAAGTATAAACAAACGCAGGCAAAAACAAAACCCGCAAAAACGGGTTCTTAATACACCGCCAAGGAAGCAAAAATTTGAGAAAATTTCCCGGACCCCATGAAGCTTTTATTTCTCTAGGTCGATAGGAACGATTGCTTGCGAGAAAAACGTCCCGCAGGCGATCAGGCTTGGTTCTGCTGATCGCCGAGGGAGAGCGGAAGTTTTTCGTCCGACCCTTTGGTCGGGCACCGACATAAAATCGTCGGTGCTGTAGAAATTTTATTCTGTTTTTTCAAGCAAGTAAGCGTGACTAATTTACGCCAATTTTTGCACCATTAGCTTTCGGCGTTCCGCGGAATTCATGTAAATATTTTCTATGCGTTTGGCGATGTACTGCCAATCAAAATCGCGTATTACCCGTTCGGCAAGCAAGGCGCTTCGCTCGCGATACTTTTCTTCATTGCCTAAAACTAAACGCAGTTTTGAGGCCAAATCAAGATGATGCTTGCTCTTAAAGCTCGGGGCATCGGCGCGGACAATCAGCATGTGCTCTGGAATATCAGAGACAATAATCGGTACTCCGGTAGTCGCGGCCTCAAGCAAGGTCATAGGCAAGCCCTCGATTTCCGAAGGCTGCACGAATAGTGAAGCGCCGCGATAAATGGCGCCAAGCTTGGAAGACGGCTGCCAACCCAAAAAATGAATTCTGTGGCTGCCATTGGCCAGTGAACGCAACCGAGCTTCATCGCTGTCGTTATGTGTAGCCGAACCAACAATAACTAAGTGGTAATTGGGAAAATCCTTTTCTATCAGATGAAAAGCATTTATTAAAAAATCTAAACCCTTGGAACGAATCAGCCTGGAGACGGCTAAAATATATTTCTCGGGCAACACCGGATGAGTAATGGCATGGACTGGCAAGTTGGTAAAACCATTCGGCACCATGCTTACATGGCGGCGATAAATTGCTTCAAGGTCCATGGCCACAACTGGGCTAATGGCAACCACTTCATCGGCTAGGGCCATACCCACAGCCTCGCCGCAGCGCATAGCAAAACGAGCGAGCGGTCCCCACTGCGGGCGCTGGGTTTCGTAAGTGTGATGAGTAAAAACTAAAGTTGTTGAAGGCTTTAAGAACCAAGGCAAAAACATGAAGAAAGCCGGACCGAGCGAATGATAATGAATCACATCCACTTTTCTAAACAGCACATCAATGGTGGCAAAAAGCGTGGCAATAATCGTGTCCCAAGCCTTAACCGGAATTGATGGCAAAGTTACAACCTTTACGCCTTGCGGGAGTTTGGCATCACCTATTAAGTAAGTACTGCGGGAATAGGCCAAAACCTCATGTCCGCGCTTAGCCAAAGCACAAGACAGTTCTTCAACATGTCTTTCTACGCCGCCCTGGCTGACTGGTATTCCTTTTTGTCCGATAAATGCAATTCTCATAAAAATGGGCCCACGAAATCTTATTTAGTACGACTAAGTAACTTACATAAAAAATACCCTTTTGTCAAGGGCTGAGGCAAAGGCATAATGTAACCTAAACTAACCTAGCTAGCGGCTTTATTTTTGTTCACCAGGTCTAAATAAATTGAATGAAGCGCTTGATAATGCTTATCAGCCCCGAAGTTTCTTTTACAATATATCTTGGCGTCTTTTGCCATTTGTTCTCGCTTCTGCCTGTCGCTCAAAAGTTGCTTTATTAAAACCGCGGCATCGGCGGCGGCTGAGCTTTTAAAAGGATCAAAAAGCAAACCTGTTTCTCGGTCTTTTACCAATTCCGGAATTGCGCCAATATTTGAGGCTACTGATGGCGTACCCTGGAGTCCGGCCTCTAAAATATTCAAGCCAAAACTTTCAGCAACAACTGATGGCACAAAAAGCAACGATGCTTTTCTATAAAGTTTAAGCAATTCTTCGCCGCGCTTCTCGCCCAACTTTTCCATATTTGGTAAATCAGGTAGTGTTATTGGTCCCTCACCTACTACCACGAATTTGACGTCAGGCAAAAGCGTGGCTGTTTCAAGTAAAAGGTCAGTTCCCTTTTCTTTATAAAGTCCCCCAACAAATAAAACAAAATTTTCATCAATTTTAGTTTCTGTGTTTTCCGGCATCAGAGTAAAATTTGATACAACTTTAATTATTTCCTCTGGGAAATTATATTCAATTAAATTTCGCCTAACCGATTCACTGGGTGCCAAAACCAAATCAACATTACGTTCATAATAACGAAATAGCTTATAAAACAACCACTCCAGCGAAACACCTAAAGATGCCAAATAGGAATTTTTGATCTTTTTCAAAACAAAACATTTCCAAGCGTGTAAAAATATATTTTTCGGACAAGGTTGACCGCAATTTAAATGATAACCAGGGCAGACAAGTTTGTAATCATGCGCAGTTAAGACTATTGGTATTTTGTATTTTTTAAATACGGAAAAAATCGACGGCGAAATTTGATGGTAAATATTATGCAGATGTACTACCTCCGGCTTCACAACTTTAAACAGTCGCCAAAGTTTCCAAATGGCCTCAAGTGAATAAAATGACTTAAGTAATTTTGGCACAACCTTCATAGTAATCTTTGCTGTAGGTACTTGAGACAAAAAATACTTTGAGTATTTTGAAGGCAAGTTTTGCGGATGATTCATTGAAAACACCGACACTTCGTGCCCATGTTTTTCTAACAGCTCTATTTCATCTAAAAAGATTATTTCCGCGCCACGGCGGCGGTAAAAAAATTTGTTAATTTGAAGTATTTTCATAAGTATCGATTCTAATATACTAATAATACTAATCTAAATGCTAATGCTACCAATATTAGTTTCATTCGTATGCTTATTCGTATCATTAGCACCCATTCGTATATTGGCATCGTGTACCTGCGAAGCAGCTACTGTTAAAGCGGCAAGCAACCAATAATAAGGGGCTAACGTCCTCATTTCAAAATAGGTTCCTAGAAAACCCTGAAAAACAAAGCTTAATGTGGCGCCAATTAGGCCCAAGGCTAATGACTTGGCCAACCAGGTGCTTTGCTCACTTTTTAAAACTCTGCGGGAAAAAACCAAAAGCGTAACAAACATTGCAAGGTAGGCCAATAATCCCAATACTCCGGTTTCGCCGAAAATAGACATCCAGTTATTATCAATCTGGCCTTCCGTACCATACACGCCAAAAGGAAGGTTTAGTTCGTCGTAGCCGCTGGTGTTATGCAATAGCGCAGCTGCGCCCCCGCCAAACTGGCCGGGCCCTACACCAACAAACGGACTATGGGCTAAAACCGCGCCCGGAGTTTCAATAATAAAATATAGTCGGCCCTTACCCGTGTATTCGCTTCTTAACCTTCTTTCCGAAAAAGCCTCAAGCAACCTGTTAATTGGTGAAACAGAAGGTTCATCGATCAAACGGCGTACTTCAACTTCCTTAAAGCCAATGTAGCCGCCGAGCAAAACCACTAACGTCAAAAGGCCGGCTAAAACTTTTTTATCCTTTTGAATAAAGATCGCACAAACTATTACCGCCAATAAAAAACCAAACCATGAAGCACGCGAATAAGTTAGCATCATAGTTGGTATGCTTAAAAGTAGCACTAAGGTTGCATATTTTCTAACTTTGTCCTTGGCATAATACATAAAACCTAAAGCCGCGGCAGAAACTAATGCCAAAAAAGTACCGAGCTGATCGTAGCGGCCCATGGTGGCAAAAACTCGGCTGCCTTCTGCCCTAATTTGAAATATTTCCTGGGCTACCCGGAAACGCCCGACAAAAAATTCGCGTCCTGTAGAAAACAAAGCATCAAGCCGCGAACCGACTGCAGCCTGAATAAGTCCCAAAATTGATTCGGCCATGGCTATCACCGCGACCGCGGCTAAAACTAAAATTATCTGCCGCTGTTTTAAGCCGTACAAAATTACAGCTAGGTAAAGCAAGATAAATCTTAAAAGCTGTCTTAAACCTAAGCCTGCGGCAATTGGTTCTACCCGATTAACCAAAATAGAAATTACGGCAATGCCGACAAAAATAAATAAAGCCACGGCAATCGGGTTATCGCTTAATTTTGTATTTGATTCTAATTTTTCCGCTCTTGAACGCTTAACTAGGCCAAAAACCAAAAGTGAATAAATTATGGCTTCGGGGATGAGCCTAAAGAAAAGTGTTAGATCGCCCGGAATAAATTTTAACAACAGAGGCTCAAGCGGTAGAAAAATAATCAGCAACATCAAACCACTCTGAAAAGAAATAAAGGAATGCAGCACTACTCCCAAGACAATGACGCTGCCAAAAATTTCAATCCAACTTAAAAACTGCAGGCCTATATACAAAAGCACTGGCAAAATGGCAAGCAGGCCCAAAATTAAATACCGCGCCCAAGCCGGCACCGGAGATTTGTAGCCAAATTCAGCGGAATTAGAGTATTCCATAACTTTCATATATTATAGCAAAAAAATACACTTTAGTCAATCCGTTGTAAAAGGGTCAATTCAACTTGCTAAGGCAAAAGCTTTGATCATCACAACTGTTCACGGCCGTGAACGAATGTGATAACAGAAAGGCCGCCGGTGAATAACCGACGGCCTTCTGCCCTGCTTGCTGCAGGGGATCATTTAGACTCCCCCTTTACTTCTATCAGCCACAGCCGAGGCTGTCGATCTTGGCGAACCCTGGGGCCATTGACCACCAGAATCCCAAGACCCAATCCCAGCCGCCTCGGTTACTACACACGCCGGGCTGGTCCGTTCGCCCGGCCATCCAGAGCCAGAAACGGCTTCCGCCGACATCGGCGTAGGCCTGGGTATACACGCGCCCCTGTGCGATCGCGCCGTTGAGGCGCGCCGTGGGCATGTGATAGACCCAATTGCCGACGTGATCAGCGCGGATCTGGCAATCCGGGATCGAGGGCCCGAACAGACAAATGGTCGCAGGCGGCGTTGCCGCCGGCTGCTGCCAGAGGAACGGCCCTGAACCCTGCCGCAGCCGAGCGCCGTTGAGGGCCAAGATGCGGCCATCATCTGCCGTGCGTACGATCCACACGGTATCCGGCGTCACCGGCGGCGTTGCGTTCACGATGATGACCACCGTATCACGCACGGCCGAGTTGGCTGTGAGTGAACAGACGAGTCCGGTGGTCCCGGGTGAGACTCCCGTAACGGTCACGCCGTTGGCGCCACTGCTGGAGGCGATGTTCGTGAACCGCGTGCCGCAGTTGAACGCCCCGGTCGCCGTGACCGTTAAGGTCGTACTTGTTCCAATCGGGATCGACGCCCCCCGCGGAGCAATGACGA
>Ga0155426_127_pt2 | contig 20842 bp, 24 predicted proteins | sample RifCSPhighO2_02_FD_106394 | JGI IMG/M metagenome (GOLD analysis project Ga0155426, IMG submission 106394) | Candidatus Doudnabacteria bacterium RIFCSPHIGHO2_02_FULL_46_11
CGCCGCCGACTGCTTCTTCGCTCGGCTCGGCCGGCGGCTGATTCTGCGCCGCACGCAGCTCATTGACCATGTCAATGGCCGCGAATAACTCGACGTTCAACACGTCGATCCGAGAGAGGAGGTGCCTCTTGTCAGCCTCGAGTCGGTCGACTTGGACCTGCATGCCCCGCAGCTCGGCATTGAGTCTGTTCATGTACTCCGCCGCGCTCTGTAGACCTGTGCGCCGCTCGTCTTCCCCCTGGCGGAGTTCGCTTGCACGCGATTCGACGAGTACGAAGCTTCCATCATTGTCCACGATGACGTCGTCGCGGCACAACTGCGGCACACGCACGCTCATGCCGCCACAGACATCGTAGCCGAACTCCAGGACCAGTGGGTCACCGGAGTGCTCGTCCATGTTGATAACCGATGGCTCGCTCGTGCTAGTCGAAAGCTGCAGCCGTCCATCTCGCAGCACAGCGATTCGATCGGTAAGCCGAGCGAAGTGGATCACCGCCACGGAAAAATCTTCCGTGTGGGTCTGGAGAAACAGGTCTTCCTGCGTCATACGTACTCCCGTGTTGAGTGTGTGTGTGATACAGCGGTGAGTACAAGTACAGCGGTGAAACAAAAACAATGATCTATACAATCACTACAATCTTTATTAACCTCCTGCAAATTATAAAAAAATTATACTCTCTTTTAACGTTCCTGTCAAGGCAAAAACCCTTATTTTTACGGCAAAATTGAAATAATTTACTTTTCACAAATAACAAAAAACCCCCGCCTTTACGGGGATTTTTCAAAATTTTAAACTTATTTATTTTCTGCCTATGACCACCGAATGGTCTAACACGTTAAGGCTCCCATCAACATCGCGCACCACCGCCTCGGCTCCGATCAACGAATCATGAAGTACGGCGCCGTCAATTATGCTTCCTTGGCCGATAATTGAATTGGAAATTTTTGAGCCCGTGATGTTGCAGCCGGATTCTATCGTTACATTAGGGCCTATTTCGACGTTTTCCAATATTGCATCTTCAGCTACCATGACCGGATCCGTAACTTTTACGTTTATCGAGTTGCCGTTCGGTTTTTTAGCCAGGCCTGAATTTAAAAGATGGAGGTTGGTCTTTAAAAGTTCCTCGACATTGCCACAATCAAGCCAAGCGTCCACTTCTTCAATTTTAATTTTTGCGCCGCCATCCACCATATACTGCAAAGCGTCAGTCAAAAAGTATTCACCGCGCGGTCCGGGCTCCTGATTCAAGACATAATCAATGGCGGCAAACAAAGACGCAGAATCGCGCAAATACTGCATGCCTATATTTACTAAATTAGATTTGGGATCTTCCGGTTTCTCCATGATTTTATGCATCAAGCCCTGCTCATTATGCTCAATGACCCCGTAAATTTGAGGATTTTCTACGGCCTTGGCCCAGATGATTCCGTCAATATCATCGGATAATCTTTTTATGACCGACAAATCAGCTTCAAAAAGCGTGTCGGCAAAAATAATCAAGACATCTTCATCGATGTGATCCCGGGCCTGTGCCACGGCATGGGCAGTGCCCTTGAGCTCGTCTTGCTTTATAGTCTTAAATTTCAGATTAGGGTAGGACTTACGCACGTATTCTTCAATCTGGTCATGTAAATGGCCGACGATAAAATAGACCTCTGTTACATTGAGAGGAATGATTTTATCTAAAATGTGTCCGAGCACTTCTTTTCCGGCCACTCTGATAAGAGGCTTGGGAGTGGCATGCGTGTGGGGGCGCAGACGCGTGCCTTTGCCGGCTAAAGGGATGATGACTTTCATCCTGTATAGTTACCTCGATAATCTTGGGATTTTGTGTTCGACCCAAGGTTAATAAGGTTTTTAATATATTCTTTCTTTATTCCTGTATTGCTTTATTTAACCCAAGATTGATTGGAGAATCCCCCGTAGTGTCCGCCCAGGGCGGACACTACGGGACAGGCAATCGAGGAAGTTATACAGGATTCATGCGTAGGTATTATTCTAGAATATATATGCCGCTTAGTCAACCGTCCAGTCATTACTTTTTACGCTTTATTACTTGCTCGGCGGCCCGTACTATATCAGGGGCTAAAAGATGATATTTTTCAAGCAACTGCCGTGGCTCGCCGGACTCGCCAAAATGGTCTGAAACGCCCATTATTTCCATCGGTACCGGCATGTTAGCACCCAATACCTCGGCCACGGCGCCGCCAAGACCTCCGTGTATTTGATGTTCTTCAATTGTAACTACAGCGCCGGTCTCGCGCGCCGCGGCAATGATTGTTTCTTTATCAATCGGCTTAATTGTATGACAGTTTATCACGCGGGCGTTGATACCTTTTTTGGAAAGCTCTTCCGCGGCTAAAAGCCCCTCATAAACCAACTGTCCGCAACCAATAATGGAAACGTCCGTACCATCTTTTAAAATAACGGCTTTGCCTATTTCAAATGGAGTATCAATAGTTGTAAAGACCGGAGTTTCAGCTCGGCCCAAACGAAAATAAACCGGGCCCTGATGTTTTGCCGCGGCAAGTGTAACTTTTTTGGCCTCAATCGCGTCGCAGGGAACAATTACCGTTAAGTTAGGCAGAACGCGCGCTATGGCAATATCCTCCAAGGCCTGGTGAGTTGCGCCATCCGGGCCGACCGAAAGCCCGGCATGAGAGCCGGCTACTTTCACATTGGCCTCACTGTAGCAAACCGAAACGCGAAGCTGGTCCCAATTACGGCCCGGCGAAAAAGTTGCATAACTAGAGACAAACGGAATTTTGCCGGAAAGGGCAAGCCCGGTTGCAACGCCCATCATATTCTGCTCAGCCACACCCAGCTCAAAAAATCGTTCCGGATATTTTTCGCCAAAGGCTTTAGCGCGGGTTGATTCAGCCAAGTCCGCAGAAAGTACTACCACATTGGGGTTACTTTGGCCCAATTCAACCAAACCTTCCCCGTAACCGTTACGGGTAGGCACTTGCTCTATATCTTTTTGAAATAATTTCGAACTTAGGTTCATGGTTTTATTGTTTTATCTGGGTTGCCAGGTGTAATTTCCTTATCCCCTTCCCAAAAACTTAAAATCAATTCTTTTTTACGGTTATACGCATATGACACGCTAAGCAAAATAACGCCGAGCGTGATAAAAGAAATGGTTTTGTAAACGGTATCCAAGGTTTGCACATCATACAAAAAAACCTTTATTATTCCAAGCCCCAAAACAATTATGCCCACTTTGCGAAGAGTAAAATCGCGCAAAATGTTGCTTAAAAATAGTAAAAACACGGCATAAATAACCCACCACAAGCTTAAAGATAAATTGCGTACATTAATTGCCGCTATGCCGTCAAAATAACGGTACAACTCCACAGAAACAGCAAAACCCAACAAAACTGAATAAGAAATCCTTAACATTTCTGGAAGCCCATGCTCAAAATCGTCTGCACTCTCATCATTACGATAAAGCCAGGTTAAGAACACCAGAGCTAGCACGCCTGCGGCCAAAAGACCAAAATTAACATTAAAGAAAATGGGACTATTGGCTTTATACTGAGCGAAAATTGAAAAAATAATTCCTAAATGCAACATAGCCAAGCTCCAAATGCGCATTTCTTTCCGCCCGAATAAAAAGGCCACTGAAGCCAAACTAGTGCCGACTAATATCAGGACAATATTCTGGACGTTGCCGTCAAAAAACCACAGCAACGCAGCCAACAAATAAGCACTCGTTAAAAAAGAGGTGATATTATTGACTTTACGTTCGTCGAGCTGTACGACATACTGATAAACGACAAAAGCAATTGCACTCATTATCAAACTTACAACCCATAGCCAATCATGATGCGTAGATTGAAGCAAATCATAAATTACCAAGAAAAAGTAAGTACCGGAAATTCCAAAGAAAATAGCCGCCAAGTTCACACTTCTTTTATCTGTAACCGAGGTGCTAAGTGCCTGACGATACAACAAGGATGTGCCCAAAAGTTGAATGGTAAAAACCATTAACAAAAAAACTAAGGAGATAACAAATGTATCACCGGGATTATTAACCAAACCGTAGATAATGGCCGTACCTAGAAGGGATAAATACAGTAAGCTTGCCCAATATTTTTTAAGTAATGTTGCAAACAAGACTATATTTAAAATAACCAAGTATACATAAACTGCCCGAACCCCCATAGTTTCACTTGTAAACATGACTGGAGCCAAGTATCCACCGATAATTGAAAGCACGGCAATTATAACTGACTCATAGCGGTGCGATAACCAAATACCAACACCTGCTATCACTACTGCGACAATAAAAGCGATCGGATAACTAACCAGACCATAAAACTCGTAGGCGGCAAAAACAGTAAAATATAAAATTGCCAAACCTCCGCCGCTTAGAGCTTGTGAATATTTTTCGTACTTTTTATGCCAAAGTTCTCCTAAAACCAGGAATAAGACACCCACAACTAAACCAATTATTATCCTGCCCCAAATACTGACCCATCCTTGGTCAATGGCGTACTTCAAGAAAAAACCAACGCCTAAGGTAACGGCCAATACGCCAATTGCTGTCAACCAATTAATTGCGTGGCCAGTTTGCTTACTGTGCTCTAAGGCTGGAGAAGGCGTTATAGGTACGCTGGGTATAGGAGGAGTAGGCACCAAAACTGATGGCTCAATTGACGGTTGAGAGCTAAAGGCTGAAGGCTTCGAAATTTTGCCTTCTAGCTTAGTTAAACGCCGGCTAATATTCAATAGCCAGAAAAAGAAGAAGACGATTGAAACGACCCATATAAATGTAAATGACATAAATTTTAGTTAATTATTCGTGTTCACTTTCAATTTTACCTTCTAGGGTTCGTATTTGTTTTAAAGCTTCATTGGCCTGATCGACATTTGGCGGTGTGCCGTGCCAATGATAATCTTTTTCCATAAAATTGACGCCCTTGCCCGGAATGGTATGGGCAATAATGACTGTCGGTTTTTCATAAATTGCATCTGCTTCGGCACAAGCATCAATGATTTGTTCAATATTGTGTCCATCAATTTCTAAAACATGCCAGTTAAAAGCTTTGTATTTATCGGCAAAAGGCTCAAGGGGCATTATATTTTCAGTGTAACCCTCGATTTGGATATTATTCCGATCAACAATCGAAGTAACATTTGAAAGTTTCATTTTTCCGGCAAACATTATCGCTTCCCAGGTTTGGCCTTCATCGTGCTCACCATCAGACATTAAACAAAAAATTCTGCGCCTTTTTTTATCAATTCTATCAGCCAGGGCCGCGCCAATAGCCTGTGATAAACCCTGCCCCAAGGGCCCGCTTGAATTTTCAACGCCCGGCACAACCAAATTATGCGGATGACCGTGCAGACGAGTACCAAGTTTTCGCAAGGTTTTTAATTCTTCTTTTGGGAAATAGCCAGCATGGGCTAGTGTTGCATAAAGCACCGGGCAAATATGTCCGTTTGATAGCATTACTTTATCGCGATCTTCCCATTTAGGGTTTTGTGGATCGTGTTTCAAAATATTGAAATAAAGACTGGCAAAAATATCAGTCATGCCCAAAGGCCCGGCCGAATGCCCGCTTTTAGCTTCCAAAAGCATCTCAATAATGCTTTGGCGAATTTCACTGGCTATGATCTTTATTTCGAGCTCTGATTTTTGCTTCATCATTCTAACTTGGTGGTACTTTCAACATAATAAGTGTCCATTGACCCATCCATAATACACTGTTGTTCGTAACGATCACTGCCAATGTAATTATGATAATCGAGTGAGGTGTCTATCTTAGTCCGCAGTATTGTCTCCCTAGTAACACAATCCTTAACATACCTGTAAAAAAATTGTGGAGATTCGACGGGTATACTACTGTAAAAATCTGGGTTAGGATAATAAGCATAATTATCCGGCATTAAATGTACGTAACCTTCACTATCAAGGTATTGGACAGTTGGGTGGGCAAGATAGTGTATTAAATTTTTGTAAGCGCTGTCATCAGGATAATTAGCGCGTATCTCCATGGAACGTATAAAATAATTTTGATCTTCGAGGTTAATACATTCAAGAATGTCCTTTTCTTCCATGGGTTCTATTTGACAAGGCTGCGAATCTTCAACCAATGCTTCTAAATTTTCCCCTTTTGGTTTTTCTTTTTCAATAATGTTTTGCGTACTGGTCCACAATAAAAAACCAGCCGTGGCGATCAACACTAATATAAGTAGGACTACTATATGCGCAAAACCTTTATTATCCTGAACTTGTCGAAGGGTTTGATTTTTCATTATTAGACTAGCTTTCTTCATCATATTTATTTTGTCCCAAGTTCTGATTTAGGTTTCATTATATTTCCCACGTCGATACCAAATAAAATATCCAGGCGAACCCCAAAAAAATAAAGACAAGTATTATATAGCCGCCAACCATAATAATCTGACCTACTCTTCCTTCGTCAGATCTATACCTTTTCATCAAATAAACTCCTACAAAAAACAAGATCAGACCCACAAAAAACAACACTATATCCAAATAAGGCATCTGAGGAGTAGATACAAAAGGTCCTTGTCCAAAAAAGGAACCTAGACATAAGGCAAGGATCACTAAAATACCAACTGAGATTAATAACAAACCGATTATATATTTAGCATTATACGACATTTTAAAACCTTCTATATTTATTTTTTTCTCTCACATTTGTTTATCGACTATGTATCGTACTTATTAGAGCCTTGCGTACCCGGAGTAAAAAGTAAATAGAGACCGAAAAAAATATTGGCGATTGGCACTAACAACCAAAGGCCTTTATACCCATTTAGGTTCATGTCGTGCAAGCGCCTAACAGAAAATAAAATGTACAGAATAAGTGCTAGGATAAAAAGTAAGAAAAGAAAAACGCCAATAACCCACAAAAATATCTCCATATCATTCGCTATGCGCCGGCCGCCAAATGCAGTACCTATCCCAAGTATAAACAGGTAAATCGTAAATAGAAGGAGTAAAGAAAATGCTGACAATAAAAATGCAGCGCTAAAGAAATATTTCTTTCTGGTTGCTCTTCCTTTGATACTGAATAATTTTGATATAGTCATAAATGAAGGTGGTATTATACCTTAATTCCTACCCAAGTTCTTGTTTTATTTCTAAATAATTTTGCGTAGGAATGCCTAACTTAAATATAGCAGATCCGACGACTAAATGGTCAGCCCCGGCGGCAACAAGGCCTTTGACCCTAGATTTATCAATGCCGCCGTCTACGCTAATCGTCCCGTAAAAATTGCGCGAGCGCAGGTATTTGACTCGTTCTTCTCCGTTTGGCTCGTATTTCCCCCCATAAAAGCCGGGATGAACGGTCATTATATGTATATAATCAAAATAATTTATAAACGGAATTATGTCTTCAATGGGCGTATCGGGATTCACGGCCAACTGCGGCTTCATTCCCCTATTCTTAATTTCCGAGGCGATAGCAACAATTTCCTCGCTCGAAGCCAGAGCTTCAAAATGAAACGCAACTATTTCAAAACCCGCTCTCTGCAAATCCTCCAGATAAACTTTGGGGCTTACGCACATCAGATGGCCGGCGAAAATGTATTTAATCGGCAAGGCCGGCACATTGGCCGGCATAATGGTCCAATTCGGCACAAACTTGTTATCGGCAAAATCAACATGAATCATAGAAACATCCGGGAATGTCTCTATCTGACCAAGTTTTTTAGTAAAATCTTCAATTTCTGAAGTTAATATTGATGGAACTATAATCGGCATATCTCACTAACGCTCAAATTTCGAAATCTTAATTTTTAATTTCTAAATTGGGATTTGAGACATTGGACATTTATTAGTAATTAGTTATTAGAAATTAGTAATTCTTAGAGTGCTCTTCTATGGCTTTTATTTTTTCCAGTCTCCTCATATATCGCTCATCTTGCCCTGGCTTGGCATTCAGCCAGGCTTGGACTATTTTTTCCGCTTCTTTTTGACTAACGTAATCGCTTGGCAAACACAAAACATTAATATGATCGTCCCTGCGGCCGGCGCGGGCGACTTCTTCATTCCAGGCTACGGCCGCACGAACACCGGCAATTTTATTAGCGACTACGCAAACCCCTTGGCCTGAACGGCATAACAGAAGCCCAAGCGAATCTTTTTCATTAGCTACGGCTTGGGCTACCGAAAAAGCAAAATCGGGATAATCGTCAATAGGATCTGTTGTAGCCGGACCCAAATCAACAATTTCGTGATTTTCCGAACTTAAAATATTCTCAAGATGTTCCTTGAGTTTAAAGCCTCCGTGATCGGCTGCGAGATAAATATTCATAATTTTACAATTTTCAATTTAAAATTTTCAAACAATGGTTCAATTTTTAAATTAATAAACATTTAGTAATTGTTTAGAAATTGAAAATTAGAAATTGCCCTTCCGAGGGCAATAAATTCTTCCCCATTAAGGCTTGCCGCGCCCACTAAATATCCGTCTACGCCCGGGAAATTAGTAACATCCCGGGAATTAACACTCCCTCCGTAAAGGATGCTGTATTCAGAAATATGCTCCTCGGAAATAAGTTCCTTTAAAAAATCTGCCATTTCTTTTACATGCTTGCCCGTAGGAACACGGCCCGAGCCGGACGAACTTATGGCCCAAGTCGGCTCATAGGTTAAAAGCAACGCGCCAAATGATTTTCCATGCAAGTAAGCCTGAAATTGCTTGCGCAAGACTGATTTAATCGTTGCGTCAGAATCATCCGGTTTTAAGCCCGAACCTAAACAAACAACAGGAATTATGCCTGTTTCAAGACATCGATCAATTTTTTTTGAAATATCTTCTTCGGTTTCATGAGCGAAATTTCTTCTTTCCGAGTGGCCGACAATGCAATGACTGACGCTTAAATTTTTAAGCTGATTAGCCGAAACCTGTCCGGTATACGCGCCCGGTTCAAAAGCGGACACATCCTGCGCGCCCAAATGAATTTTGTCTGTTGCTTCCTTAACCGCATTTAGGTAAGGAAAAGGCGGACACAGAACAATTTCCAAATTTTCTACACCCAAAAGGCCCTGCTCAACGCTATGCGCAAGCTGTGCAGCTTCATCCGCGCTATCAGGATGCATTTTCCAATTAGCAATTAGATATTTCATATCAGTATAACGTATGCCGTATCAAGTATTACGCGGAATACTTAATACTAAATTCTTGATACTAGCTGCGTAGCAGCTTCGCTGCTTCTTCCGGCACGACCGGATTAACATAAATTTCCGTGCCTAGCTCAAACCCGGCCCAAACATTTACCCGAGGCAGTACTTCCAAATGCCAGTGATAACTGTCAGGGTCGCAAAAAGCTGGTTTTGGCGTGCAAAGCGGGATGGTGTGAATATAAAAGTTGTATGAAGGATTATTTAATTTCTTATAAATTTTTCCAAGCGTAATTTTTAGGACCTCGGCCAGGCTCTTTTGTTCTGCCGCGGAAATTGAGGTAAAAGAAGCCTTGTGGTGCTTTGGAATTATACGGAGTTGAAATGGGACGCGTGAGGCAAAAAGGGCAAAGACTAGAAAATCTTTATGGTCTAAAACTACGCGGCTGCCGTCTTTCATTTCGCGGTCGATCATTTCACAATAAACGCATTTATCGTGAGCGCGGTAGTACCCGGCTGCGCCGCTCATCTCGTCCTGCAGATGATTGGGAATAAAAGGCAAAGTAAAAAGCTGGAAATGGGGATGCATAACCGTAGCCCCGGAAAGCTTGCCGTGATTTTGAATGATGTGAATATAACGAACCTCGGCGTGGTCTTGCAGATCATTCATGCGGGCCAGCCAGGTTTTTACGGCCAATTCGATATCAGAAAGATCCTGCATGGCTAGCGGTTTGTTATGTTGGGCCATAATAATAACTTCATGGTCGCCCACGCCCGGCCGGGTGACAAAAAAGTCATCACCGCCGCGTTCAAGGGGCTTGGCCAATTTATGCGAAAGGGTCTCGAATTTATTTGGAATAACCCTAACGCGCCATTTTTTATTGCTAGGCAAAGCAAAAATAGTTTGCGGGTTGAGATTGTCGTTAGCCGGGCAAAACACGCAAGCGTCATCGGTTTCGGGCAGGTCCGCCGGCATAGCCGGCTCGGTATTTAAAGCCTCGGGCCGAAGAGCACGTTTAGGTGCGATTAAAACCCAGTGCTTGGTGATGTTGTCTTGTCTAAATTGTGACATAAATTAAATTCAAAAATCAAAGGTCAAAAATCAAAATTTCAGACCAAAAATATAAACTTCCGGAATTTTATTAATTTTAACTTGTAGTTTTGCCTTTTGCATTTTGAGTTTTGATTTTCCTAAGGTATTGTTCGAGCAAAGCTTGCGCGGCTAAAGAATCGAGCGGTATGTTTTTATCTTTTTCAAAATTGCGCAATACTTGTTTGGTTGTTAAACGTTCATCAAAATAATCAACGATCTTGCCTGTTTCAGTCGATATTGTTTCGCCGATACTTTTAACCCACTGCGCCTGGCTGCCAATTTCTCCGGACATAGTCAATGGCAAACCGACAACTATTTTTTCGATATCGTACTGGTTACAGATTTCATTTATAACGCGCAACAGCTCATGCTGGTCGGCGGTTTCAGGTAAGGCCTGAGAAATAATTTTTTCTTCGTCGGTTATGGCGAAGCCGGTTCTTTGTTCACCGACATCAAGTGCCAATATTCTTCCCATATGTCCAATATGCTCCTTGCCTGCCTGGTAGCAGTCAGAGGCAAGCAGAAAATGTAGTTTAGGAATTAGAAATTAGTTATTAGAAATTAATCTAATCTTCCCTTTCTCCCAAAGTTATATTTATTTTTATTTCCTCACCGTCCCTATAAATTAGAAGTTCTACAGTTTGTCCGGGATTCAAATTACGCAGGGCTGCGGCTAAGCTGTGGTTCAAATTGACTTCCTCGCCGGCCACCTTGAGTATAACATCACCTTCGCGCAAACCGGCCTGGTTGGCCGGGCTGCCCGGCACAACGGCCGGCTCATCGGGACTGCTTGCGGCAATTAAGGCCCCTTGTTTAACGGTCAAATTTCTTTCGAGCCTCAAGCCCTCGCTAATCATTATGTAATGTACGCCAATATAAGGCTTAACAATGGTTTTTCTCTCGGTGTAAACTTCAATATCTTTCTTTAAATCATTGGAAGGTATGGCAAAGCCCAACAACTGCCCCTCTAAAGAAATGGCGGTATTGATACCCAAGACCCGGCCGGAAAGATCCAAAAGCGGACCACCGGAATTGCCCGGATTAATGGCGGCATCGGTCTGGATGGCGCCGTCAATTTGCGATGGTCCCGATGTTTCGCCACTAGCCACAATCGAGCGATTAATGCCCGATACCACACCGGTTGTTACGGTGTTACTGAACTGCCCCAAGGCGTTGCCTATGGCGATAACTTTTTGACCTACTTTGATGTCGTCCGAGTTGCCCAACTCAAGCACCGGAAAATTATTGCCTTCAACCTTTAAAAGAGCGATATCGTTCACCGGATCGCGAGCCACTACTTGGGCCGCATATTCCTTGCCATCATTGGTCAAAACTTTGTAGGAAGCGGTGTTATCGGCAATAACGTGCTTATTGGTGGCCAAGAGCCCGTCAGACCTGACAAAAAATCCGGTGCCGGCGCTGACTTTCTGTTCTTCTTCAGAATCTTGGGTCGGGCGGGGAGTCAGCGAAAAAGGGAAGAAAAAGAAAAAATCATCTAAATCCCCGGGCTGGCGGAGCGAAGCCACTTTTTTTGTGCCAACCACGGAAACAATAGCTGGCTCGGTTCTTTCAACAACATTTATCACGGCGGATTCTTCGTCGACAACGGTGCGCTCAATATTATTTAAAATGCCGCCGTCTTGCGCGGAAAAATCAGACATTAAACTTACAGCAAAAATGCCTCCTAAGACACCGGCGATAAAGGCCGCGAATATTGTCGAACGCGTTTTTATATTCTCTTTTGCCGATTGAACTGCAGGTACGGATTGTAAATATTCTACTTGAGTTTTTTTATCTGTTTCTTCGTCTTCAAACATATCCCGTATATTTACCCCGATAAATCTTTAAATATTGTGTCAAAGCCCTGACTTTTTTGTTTAATAGTTAGACATTAAAATAAGCAATATATTATCTATTCTGCGATTCAAGATTTAGTTGATACCTTATTAAAACTCTTTAATTTAGTTACGTAAGCAAAGCTTGCGCCGATCAGTTCTCGCTGCGCTCGCCTTCGGAGCCGCGAGGCGGCGTAATTAAATACTTACTAACTTATTACTACAATACCGAGCAGAATATCGGGGAAGTTATACGGGACATACCCTTATTATGCCATAAAGTTCCATCATTTTACAACTGTATTTTTTATTTTGTTAAAATTTTCAATCCTTCTTTTGTCAAGGCCACAGTATGCTCAAAATGCGCGGCCGCGCCGCCATGAGTGGTGAAAACCGCCCAGCCGTTTTGCTCAAAACTCACTCCCTCTTCGCCTTGGTAAATCATGGGCTCTATGGCTAAAACCTGTCCCGGCTGTAAGCGTTCGCCTCTATCGCGGCTGCGGAAATTTGGTACCGCCGGATCTTCGTGCAGATTCTTTCCGATTCCGTGCCCAACCAGCTCACGCACCACGTGAAAGCCGCCGGCTTCAATGTAAGTCTGAATGAACTCACCTATATCACCGACATAAAGGCTTTCCTTGCTTAAATTTTCTTTCAGATAATCAATTACCAAATCCAAAGAGCGCTGGGCTGCTTCTATGAGTTTTCGGCGCCCTTCGGTTAGCGGCTCAACGCCTACGGTAAAGGCCGTATCCGTAAAATAGCCTTTGTACTTCATGCCGATATCCAAACTGACAACGTCGCCCTCGTGGATTTCGCGCGCCGGATAGGGAAGACCGTGCACGATTTCGGAGTTAATTGAAGTGCAAATCGAACCAGGAAAAGGAGTAGGGATTCCGAAAGCCCGATAGCCCTTAAAAGCCGGCTCGCCGCCGGCTGCCCTGATTTGCTTTTCAGCCATGGCATCTATTTCAGCAGTGGTAGCGCCAGGCTTAACCAAAGCCGCCAACGATTTAAGTATTTCAGCGAGCTGGCGCCCGCCCTCGGCCATTATTTCGATTTCTTCTTGCGTCTTCAAATGCACCATTCTAGATGACTTTATTCTTTTTCAATGCACTAATAATACTTTGATGCACCTTTACTACAGATTGAGCGCCGTTAATTTCAACGACAGGATATTTCCTTGAAAAATATTTAACAATACTGCCTAGTTTGGCGCGCGACCAGGCCAATCTAACCTTAATTTTTTCCGGAGTATCATCATTACGTCCGCGTAAAAGCAATCGCCTCATTCCCTCTTCGTTGGTTAAAGAAATAAAAAAAATCATCGTAATTTTTCGGCCTAACTTTTTTATATTTCTTTCGTGTCCTATCGCTTCTATATACTGCCTGGGAGCGCCATCAACGACAATCGGTTTTTTTATATTTTTTTTAACATCATTTTTAAGTAATTGCATCGCTACCCAGCTTGGCACAAGCTTGCCGCCTTCTATTTTCTCTTTAATCATCCGGCCAAACCCGGTTTTCTTTTTTGCTTCAGCCCTAAGCATCCCGCCCATTTCTGTCAGGTGGAAACCGTATTTTTCAACTAATAATCTTGTTTGCGTTCCTTTACCGGAACCCTGGGGGCCCAAAAAAATAATGAGCGGTAACTCACTACTACTTTTTACTGTTTTTTTACTCATCCCAATAGAAATTTACCTTAAAAGTATTATTAATAATATCCATACCTACCGCCAGAATGCATATAAATTTATGACCAATTTATGAAATTTCTAACGGGACAGGTATAAAAATTATAACAAAATAAGCTAAAAATGCGAAAGGGCGAGCGGTGGTGTTCCGCTCGCCCTTTTTGCTCGCCATATCGCCGTCATGCACCCAGCAGACTGGTGAGCAGGCGAGCGCCGAGGGTGTCATTTCGGAGATGCTGACCATCCCACAGGCGCTCCCATACCTCGAACTCCCCATCAACCAAAAACTGCCGGCCTTCCCAGCGGAACCGTACGGCTCGCGAGTCTTCTTCGAGGAATACTGGCATCGGTAGGTTCAGAGGCCACCGATCCTGAACCAGTCGGACGATGCGCTGGCCCGTGGTCGAAATCACCATCACGTCCGACATGTTCCTCCGCGCCTAAAGCGCAGTTCGTAGTGAATACATCCCCCTTCATTTCCCATCGTCCAAATTCACAAAATTTGTGAGCTTAGAGGATGCGGGGAACGCGCGCAGCGTTCCCCAGCTCGTTCACCGGCTTGCGAGCCAAATGCGTAACCGCGAGAAGCGGCAGGTGTTGACGGCAACGGAAACCGTATACACCATCGGGTCCGATAGGTACGCGTCGGGAATCTCCTGCCTGTTGATCCAGGGCTTGAGATCCGACCAGCGATATTCGCTGATCCGCTGCAGGCGGTAGTGGTACCCGCCGGCATAGCACCTCTTGCGAGGCAGTCCGACGTGGGCGAGTACAAACATTACTGTATGCATCTGGTCGCGTACGTAGCGGTAACCCTTCTTCATTGTTGCTCCGCGCGTAAAGCGCAAAAGATTGTTCCTCCGTTTAGCCCTATCACCAAAATTTATTTGCTGTTAAATAACCTTAGGTGATACGGGGAGCCGCGGGCAATGCCCGGGCTCCCCCACCGGCCTTAGATTCGACCGGTGTGCTTGTAACGGTAGACCTTGCCGCTTGGTGTGCGAAACACACGAGGACGTTCACGCGCTATCACGTGTACCCAGCGGATCGCAATACACATTGCGAGACCCGCCAAGGCCACCAGAGGCACGAACCATTCGTACTTCCAGTAATCCGCCAAAGCGGCGGATACGGTTGTACCAAGTGACGTCAACGCGAGTACGACAACTGCCAGACGGAACCAGCGCATGAGACCTCCCCTTGACCTGACCGCTCGTGAAAAAGGGACTTCCTCCTGCAGGTTGGCTCTTATTATGTATCATTCTTGTACTTCCGTCAACCAGTTAGAAAACACAAAAAATGCCTTGCCTTGAGGTTGATAAACCGTCACAATCGTTCACGGCCGTGAAAAAGTGTGATAAAACCACTTCGATACTTCTCCTAAACCTTCAAAATCTTTAAAAGCTTAGGAGAAGCCGGGAGCGCAAATCGCGCTCCCGGCAGTACGTCAGTACTCCTCTGCCCACCAGAAGGGAACTTCCGGGTCGAAGTCATCGACGTCGTTGTCGGGCAGGCAGTAGATGCACCCCTCCTCCGGATCGCGAATGACCTCCTTGCAGACGACACACGTCTGCGGGGGGTAAAAAGCGATCTGCACCTCTCGCCGGCGTAAGTCGAGAGTGATGCCCCCTTCACCCACGTGACGACCGTAAACACCATGCTTCCAGTGAACGCGGTCATCGTCACGAATGACGAGGTCACGCCCATCGCGGAAAATGAGGCGCAGCCCTGCCTCGATCGTCTCGACGACCGAAAGCACATTGTCCTCACCGTACCAGGTACGGCGATCGAGAAGAACGGTGACCTCGCCGCCGATGTAGCGATCCCGGATGTACTGCGCTTCCGGGTATTCCCCGGCGGCGGTACGGTGGATCCGGTGAGGCTTGCAGAACAGGATCGTTCCCACGGCACGGAGCGGGTGAACATACCACTCCTCTCCATCTTTGGGGTAATCCCAGTGATCATACCGACCTCTCCGCAGGTCGAGAACGACCTTATACTTCTGCCAGCGGCCTTCGAACTGCAGTTGCCCGCGGAACAGGGTCTCGTGGATCTTGACCCTCAGCTCGTGAGCGACGCGGACATCCTCGGGCAGTGATGATTCCCATGAAGCGTTCATGGCCCTCTCTCCTTGAGTCGTGCGGTTTGACCGCACTCCTCTCAGATGAGAGACCATTTACATCCGAATGCGGTCAGTGATTGCCCAAACGGCACTAAGTTAATCGCATAAAACCCCCTTGCGGTTGTTCCGTACCTGGCGTTCACCGATGTTGGATAATCCACACTATAGCACACCCAAGACCAAACGTCAAGACAACGCTCTACGGTTCTACCATGCAAAATAATAAACAATCATAAGCGTTTTTCATGTATCACAAATGTTCACGGCCGTGAAATGTTGTGATGACTTCATTACATATTTAAATACGTATCGAGATATGTATGGAAGTACGTATCTCAGCTGCGATTGAAAAAAACCAGATACGTCAAGGCAATCGCTAAAAAGCTAGGTCAATAATATGCTCCGACCGGACAATGTTTTTGACCATAAATTATGCACTGGTCGTTCCATCGGTGAAATATTGAGCTTAACAAAACCGCCCGTAAGGGCGGCTTAAAAATTGCGAGGTTTGAGCTAGAATCCGGCTTTGTATTTCTTTTAAAGTTGCTTTTGTGAGTACCCGGCTTCGCCGGTACGAGCAATCAAATTATAGGGGGAGGGAAGGAGTGCGCCGAAGGCGCGCGACATGGGAAACCGAAACGATGGGTTCGGGGCCCCTTCGTTCGGGGGAGCGAAGGCCGTTAGGCTGTAGTGTCCCCCTCACAATCAAAGCCCTTCGTACTCCCTCATCACCAACTGCGCTTCAATCTGCTTCATAGTTTCTACGGCCACAGCGACAACTATCAACAATGAGGTACCGCCAATGGTCAGCACCTGCGTATCAAAAGCGCCCTGCATCAAAAACGGCAGAACGGCAATAATACCAAGAATAATCGCGCCGGCCGTAGTAATGCGATTCAAAATTTTATAAAGATAATCGGCAGTTTGGCGGCCAGGTCGCAAACCCGGTACAAATCCCCCGCCCTTTTGGATGTTTTCCGAAATTTCATCAGGATTAAAGACAACGGCAGTATAGAAATAAGTAAACACCACCACTAACAAGAAATAAAGCGAGGTGTAAAAAGTATTATTTTGGAAAATCCGGTTTATACTGTCAGCAAAATTCGCCAGCCATTCAGTGCGGGCGTTTATAAAGAAATTGGCGACAAGCGGCGGGAACAAAAGAATTGAAATGGCAAAGATAATCGGGATGACGCCGGCCTGTAATAATCGCAGCGGCAAGTGTGTAGATACTCCGCCGTACATTTTATTACCGCGTACGCGCTTGGCGTAGGAAACCGGAATGTTTCTCTGCGCTTCATTGGTAAAGACAATGCCAGAGATAACCACCAGACCGATTACCAGGAAAGCGGCAATTCGGCTCAACTGGCTGGGGTCATAAGTGGCAATAAACTGCTGCACAAACTGCGGGAGAGAGGCGACGATACCGGCAAAAATTATAAGCGATACGCCGTTGCCTAAGCCCCGTTTGGTGATAAGCTCACCCATCCAAACCAAGAGCATGGTGGCGGCGGTAATGGAACCAATGGTTACAATCCACTGGAAAGGAGTAAACGTCGGGAAATTGGTAATACCGCTCTGAACACCGCCGCGCGAAAGCAAGGTAATGGTGGCATATGACTGAAGGATAGCAAGCGGGACGGTCAGGAACATCATATAGCGGTTAATTTTGGCCCGGCCGGCCTCCCCGCCTTCACGCTGAAGTTCCTGCAGGCTTGGTACAATTACCACCAAAAGCTGGATAATAATGCTGGCGGTAATGTACGGACCAACGCCAAGCATGGCGATGGAAAGGTTAGCCAAACCGCCGCCGGAAAAAATGTTCAATAATCCGAAAAGCTGGTTGCCGGCAAAAAACTGCCTGACATCAGCCAAACCCAAAGCCGGAATCGGCACATGAGCCAACACCCGGGTTAAGGCCAGCACGCCCAGTATTATTAAAACGTTATTGCGAAGATCTTTTAATTTCCAAACCTTAGAAAGCTGCATATAGTTATTCAACGGGGCAAACCCTTAAACTTCGTTTGGGTTTTCCCCTTTGACGATTCTCGGGCCTAAAGGCCCTGCGAGTCTAATTCCCCTTTCCAGAGATGCCTACGGTTAGTGGCAAAGCCACTCAACCTCCGGCTCTTTTAATTTACTTTTCAGCGGATTCGGCTACATGGGCTTCTTCTACTTTACCGCCTGTCTTCAATATAGCTTCTTTTGCAGATTTCGTTAACAAGACATTTTCAATAACAAGCTTACGGCCACCCAGATCGCCCGTGCCCAAAACTTTAACTCTGCGCGGATCGGTTACTAAGCCGCGCTCAAATAAACCTTCCGGGGTTACCTTGTCATTGTCGCTGAAATTGGCGGCCAAATCGGCCAGATTAACAACCTGCATTTTAACCGGATTGCCTTTAAAACCCTTGCCGCGCCTCTTTGGAACTTGGCGAATAAACGGCATGCGTCCACCTTCAAACCCGGGACGGATTTTGCCGCCGGTACGAGCTTTCTGACCCTTGGCGCCGCGGCCCGAATAGGTTCCGTGTCCGGAGCCTAATCCTCGACCAACGACTTTTCTTCGCTTGCGCGAGTTCTTATTGGGTTTTAATTCGTGAAGTTTGATCATATTAGGCCTTCCTCATTTCGCGCTTGTCTGTATGGCTCTCCATATTTCCCAAAGCGTTAAACGCGGCCATTAAGGTATTTACCTTATTGCGTGAACCATACATCTTAGACAGCACGTTCTTTACGCCTGCCAAATCCAACAGCTGCCGCACAGCGCCTCCGGCAATAACGCCTGTGCCGGCTGATGCGGGTTTTAAGAAAACTGTGGAGGCCTTATACTTTTCCCGAATTTCATGGGGAATTGTTCCTTCGCGAAGTACCACGGTAATCATATTCTTTTTGGCTGCCGCGACAGCTTTGGCTACGGATTCCGGAACATCCAAACCCTTGCGAAGACCAATACCTACCTTGCCCTTACGATCGCCAATAACAACTAAAGCCCGAAAACGCATGCGCTTACCGCCTTTAACCGTACGGCTGACACGGCTGACTTCGACGACCTTCTGATCGAACTCACGGGCTTCACGCCTGTCTCCGCCGCGTCTAGGACCGCGCCCTCGGCCGGCTCCGCCGCCCCGTGGACCTCTTGAATCTCTAGATTGTTTATTATATTCTGCCATAAATGTTTTACTGGTGTGGAGACAACCGAACGGTTTTCTCCCCTACCACCTACCCCTCTTTCCCTTAATTGTTTTGCTCGCCGCGGCGAAGCCGCAGGCTTCGCAATCTTTTAGTTGTGAGTCTTCGGCAAGGCCTCGACGAACAAATCATTTTAGGAAGAAAGGGATCGCTGGGAAAGAAACCTTAGGTGTCTTTCCCCGAGTTAGTTTAAAATTGTAGTCCGCCCTCACGAGCGCCTTCGGCCAAGGCTTTAACCCGACCATGATACTTAAATCCGCCGCGATCAAAGCGGACAGCAGTTATGCCCCTTTTTTTAGCCAATTGAGCAACGCGCTGGCCGACTTCAGCCGCTTTCTCGGCTTTCTTCCCGCTCTTGATATCCATATCCGATGCCGAAACCAAAGTTTTACCGTCTACATCGTCAATAATCTGGGCATAAATGTGTTTGTCCGAACGAAAAACTGCCAAACGCGGCCGATTGGCGTCGCCAGAAACTCGGGCTCTCACGCGCGTATGCCTGATGGTCTTCTTAAATCTTTTTTGCTTAAATCTGTCCATTTACCTGCCTAAATTTTTGACAAACTACCCAATGTAATTGAGTAAGCTTGTCTATTAATAATCTGCTTGTAAGTATAAATCATATCGACAAATATTTTGGTAGGTGAACTAGGCGCCGACCGCCTTAGCGGCCTTTCCAGCCTTCCTGCGTACGACCTCATCAATATACCTTATACCTTTACCTTTGTATGGTTCGGGCGGTTTCTGTGAACGAATAACGGCAGCTAACTGACCAACGGCCTGCCGGTCGATGCCAGAAACGGTGATGACGTTCTTCTCAACCGTAGCAGTTAAACCTTGTGGAATTTCCATTTCTACCGGATGGGAAAAACCCAAATTCAAAACTAGTTTATTTCCGGAAACCGCGGCGCGGTAACCGACGCCGTTAACCTCAAGCTTCTTTTCAAAACCTTCAGTAACGCCCCTTATCATATTGGCGATAATCGCCCGGTAAAGCCCCCAGAGAGCTTTATCCTCTTTTAAGTCAGGGTTCTTGACCTGAACTAAAACATTGTTCTCTTCCAGCTTGGCCGTAACATGCGGGTGCAAAGTTAAAGGCAAGGTGCCTTTGGGTCCAATGACAGATATATCACCGGCATTGATTTTTACTTCAACGCCGCTCGGAACTATTACTGGTTTTTTTCCTATTCTGCTCATATGATTACCAAATCTGTGCGATTACTTCACCGCCTATTTTATCGCGATAAGCCTGCCTATCTGTCATAAGACCTTTGGAAGTAGAGACAACGGTAATACCAAGGCCGCTCCGCGCGCGGGGAATTCCGTCAAATCTGGCGTAGATTCTTTGTCCCGGTTTGCTCACACGCTTCAGGCCGCTGATTATAGGATTCTTGTTATTGCCATATTTAATGCCAACGCCAAGCATTTTCTTGCCAGTCTGCTCCCTGACAAAAACTTCGGAAAGCCACCCTTCGGCAACCAAAAGACGGGCAAAATTATGCTTGAATTTACTGTAAGGCATAACCACGGCAGTTTTATTCACTGCCACGGCATTCCTTATCCTGGTTAACATGTCTGAAATTGGATCCGTCATCATAAAATGTTTTTTGTGGGAAGAAACTACGTTTCTCCCTCCCAACTTCGGCTCTTTCAGAGCCTCGTTCCCCCCTCTTCCTTAATAGTGTTTTGCTCGCCCTGGCGAAGCCAGTGGCTTCGCAATCATTTGATCTTTTGTGAGTCTCCGGCTTTGCCGGGACGAGCAATCTTATTGGAGGTGGATGGAACGAAGCGGAGCGGAG
>Ga0155426_134_pt1 | contig 20577 bp, 19 predicted proteins | sample RifCSPhighO2_02_FD_106394 | JGI IMG/M metagenome (GOLD analysis project Ga0155426, IMG submission 106394) | Candidatus Doudnabacteria bacterium RIFCSPHIGHO2_02_FULL_46_11
GCCAGAGCGGGTTTTAAGATATTGGCTGCATCCAAGCTGCCGGTGGTGGCGCCGGCGCCGACCAAAGTGTGTAGTTCGTCGATAAAAAGAATGATACTATTATCATCGGTAATTTCGTCAATTACCTGTTTAAGCCTATTTTCAAATTCGCCTCGGAACATACTGCCGGCAACTATGAGCGCGAGGTCAAGGGAAAGAATTTTTTTATTGAGCAGGCTGTCGGGTACTTCGCCTTTCACAATGCGCAAGGCCAAGCCTTCGACAATGGCGGTTTTGCCTACACCGGGTTCGCCGATTAGCACCGGATTATTTTTATTTCTCCGGTTAAGGATAGAAATTAGCCGTTCTATTTCGGCTGAACGCCCGATAACCGGATCGATTTTACCCTTGGCTGCTCGGTCAGTTAGGTCGTAAGTAAAATAATCCAGGGCCGGTGATTTGGAGATTTTCTCTTCAGTGCGTACGTGGGTTGTCGCCGGGCTCATCGGCATTTGTTCTTCGATTCCCAAAAAATCCGGGAATTTTGAGCTGTGTTCGAATACGGCCAAAAGCTGTTTTTTCAGGTCTTCGACTTCTATCCCTTTTTGGGACAGAATTAATTTGCCTGAACAGTTTTCGCAATCAAGGATGCCGAACAAAAGGTGTTCAGTGGCAATATAGGAATAATTATACTGGGAAGCAATGACCGCCGCTTTCTCCAGTGAAATGCGAAAATTTTCGGAAATTTTGGCATTCCAGTGCTCGACGGTTTTTTCTTTATTTTTAGTTGCCACTACCTGCTTTATGTTTTCTGTGCTTAACTGGTTTTTCATTAATATTTCACTGCCAAAAGCGCTTCGTTCGGCAATGATCCCGTAAAGCAAATGCTCCGTACCTGTGTAGGGATGTTTTAAATTCTCCGATAGCTTCTGCGCCGCAACCAGCACCCGCTGCGCCCGGGCCGATAAACGTTCGAGGATGTAGGAAAAATTGTTAGACATTACCTTTTTAGTATAAAGTACAAGCAGGGGAAATAAAAGACAGGCGAGTGGATATGCTCATACAAAAAATCGAACTTCTGCGCCGCCTGCTCTTGGCCTGGCAGAGCCAGAGCCGCAAGCAGGCTTTTGGCCAACTTCTTTGTTAAAACCTCCGGGTCGTCCTCGATGTAGCTCTACTACATTTCGTCCGACTCCTCGGTTTTGCCTCGAATTTGGCTCAAACGCATAAGTTCTTTGGGAATTATGAAGCAAAAACAATTATCGGCCTATGACCAGGCTGTCAAATATTTGGGCGTAAAAATGTACGCCCGGGCCGATTTGGCCTATAAGCTTTCGGCCAAGGGCTATAAACCGACTGAAATTGAAGAAACTCTTTTGATTTTAGAGCAGGATGGCTTTATTAATGACCAAAAATATGCCGAAATTTATTTACGCAATTTAATGGATTATCGCAGTTTCGGCTACTATGGCATAAGGAGTAAATTACTGCAAAAACGGCTGGATAAAAATTTGATTGACAGTTTGCTTAAACAAAATCTAAATGAACGGCAGGAGGCGGAAATAGCCTTGCGTTTTTCAAAAAAACCGGCCAATAGCGGCCGGACAAAGGAATCAATTATTCAATCACTGCGCCAACGGGGTTTTAGGACCACAGCTATTTTAAGAGCGGTTAAAGGTTAATCTGCTCAAGCCTCTTTACCCTGTCCTCAAGCGGAGGATGAGTGGAAAAAAGGTTTTTGAATAAGCTCCGGCCGCCATGCAGGTCCTTTAGCGGATTTACGATGTAAAGGTGCGCCGTGGCTTTATTGGCGACTTCGAGCGGTTCATGGTCTCCGGCCAATTTGCGAAGCGCATTAGATAGCCCTTGCGGATATCTGGTAAGCATTACTCCCGAGGCATCGGCTAAATATTCGCGTTGTCTGGATACTGCCAGCTGGATTAAGGTGGCAATAAGCGGGGACAGAAGAGCGAGGACAATTCCGGCTACGGCAATTATCGCGCCAATCTGTCCGCCTTCGCGGTTTCGCCTGCCGCCGCCCAAAAAAGAGATGCGCAAAAACCAGTCCGAAAGCAGAGCAACTATACCGACCAGCACAACAATAATTGTGGATAGCCGGATATCATAATTGCCGATATGGGAGAGTTCATGGGCGGCCACGCCCTCAAGTTCATTTTTATCAAGCTTTTGCAGAATGCCGGTGGTAAAAGCGATTACAGCATGTTGGGGGTCGCGGCCGGTGGCAAAGGCGTTTAAGGCCGTATCGTCAATAACATAAATTTTCGGGGTGGGTAGGCCGGCGGTGATACTTAAATTTTCAACCAAACGATAAAGTTCCTGGTTCGCTTGTCTGTCTATTTCTTTGGCCTTGCTCATTTTGAGTACGATCTTGTCGGAATAGAAGTAGGAGATAAAAGACATTCCGATTGAAAGTATCACGGCAAAGAAAAGTATGCCCGGGCTTTCCAAGGAATAAGAAAAGGTATAGCCCAAACCAATAATCAATACCAAAAAGAAGGTGATTAAAAGCGCCGTTTTGCGCTTATTCGAACTGATCTGCGTGTAAACCATAATTAATTTCTCAATTTTCAATTTATAATTTCTAAACAATAACTAAATTCTAAAATTAAGAAATTGTTTGAAAATTGAAAATTAGAAATTTTAAAATTTGACGGAGACGTTCTGCTTTTCTTCGGCGCTTTCTACTTCAAAGAACTCGCGAACCTTAAAGGCAAACATGCCGGCAAAGATATTATTGGGGAAGTGCTGAATTTTGGTGTTGTAATCTCTGACCACACCGTTGTAGAAGCGGCGGGCGGCCTGGATTTTATCTTCGGTGTCGGTCAAATCCGACTGTAGTTGGGCGAAGTTTTGATTGGCTTTCAAATCAGGATATGCTTCGGTCAAAGCAAAAATACTTTTTAGAGTGGAGGAGAGCATATTTTCCGCCTTTTCCATTTCCTCCGGGCCGGCAGATTTACTGTCATGGACAGACATGGCCGCGGCGCGCGCCTGGACGACTCGATCCAAAGTTTCTTTTTCGTGAGTAGCATAACCCTTGACCGTTTCCACCAAATTTGGAATAAGGTCGTAGCGACGTTTTAATTGCACGTCAATGTCGCTCCAGCCTTCATCTACGCGATTGCGGCTGGTGACTAAGCCGTTATACATGGCGATTGCCCAGACAACGAGCAACCCCAGAATTATTAAAACTATAATCAATGGGCTCATATGTTTTTCCTTTTAAGGTTAAATCTAATTTTATCTTACTTCATAATAATGGTATAATCAAATATAGAAACCATGGCAATTACTTTAGAAGAAGTTCGCAAAGTGGCCGTTTTGGCCAGACTTAAATTAACCCCAGAAGAGGAACAAAAATACGCTGCCGAGTTGAGCAGTATTTTGGATTACGTCGACCAACTCAAACAGGTAAGCGCACCGACAGTTGGGGCCAATTTAACAGTTGCTCATAAGCAAGAGGAACTGCGGCCTGATGAAACCGACGGGGGGAGATTTCAGGGAGAGATTTTAAAGCTTGCACCGACAAAAAAAGGCGATTATCTATCAGTCCCGGCAGTTTTCGGGGAGGAATAACAATGAACCCTCAACCCCCAATCTTCAACCCTCAAGGAATCCTTCTGCCTACGCTAAAACCATGGCAGACAGGCAAATTCAATCTTCAATTCCGGAGTTGAATTTTGAGGCTTGAAGTTTTACTGAAGTTTGAGTGTTGAAGTTTGGAGTTTAATTATGAAATTACACGAGTTATCGATCAAAGAACTTAATAATCGGCTGCGTAATGGCGAAACAAATCAGGAAGAAGTGCTTACTTATTTTTCAAAACGTATAGACGAGCTTGATCCGAAAATTCATGCCTTTCTTGAGAAAGACGCAGTCATTCCTGCAAAAGTTGATTTTGAAAGTTCGCCTTTGGCCGGCGTGCCATTTGCCGTTAAAGACATTTTAGCGGTAGCCGGCCAAAAAGCGCGTGCTTCATCCAAAATTTTGGAAAATTACATTGCTCCTTACACCGGCACTGCCATCAGCAAGCTTCTGAATGCCGATGGCATTGTATTCGGCCGCACCAATTGCGATGAATTTGCCATGGGCGCTTCAACCGAAAATTCGGCTTACGGCCCGACTTTTAATCCTTGGGATTTGGAGCGCGTGCCCGGCGGCTCAAGTGGCGGCTCGGCCGCAGCGGTCGCCGCGGGACTGGTGCCTTTCGCCTTAGGCACGGACACTGGAGGGTCTATCAGGCAGCCGGCCTCTTTGTGCGGCGTGGTGGGGGTTAAGCCCACCTACGGGCGGGTTTCCCGTTATGGTTTGCTTTCTTTGGCCAGTTCTTTTGACACCATAGGTTCGCTAACTAAAACAGTAGAAGATGCCGCGCAGGTTATGCAAATTATTTCCGGTTATGATCCGATGGATTCAACTACGGTCAATGTGCCAGTGCCCGATTACCTCGGGTATTTAGATAAAGGCGTGAATGGCCTAAGAATAGGCATTCCAAAAGAATATTTTGCCTCGGGTATTTCTACGGAAACGGAAAGGGCCGTGCTTGCCGCCATAAAACAGCTTGAGCACATGGGCGCGGAGCTGGTTCAGGTGTCTTTGCCAAACAGCGTTTACGGGATTGCTTCCTATTATATAATTTTACCGGTCGAAGTTTCGGCCAATCTTTCCCGCTATGACGGAATAAAGTATGGACATCGCAGTGCAAAAGCTTCGAGCTTAGCGGAAATTTATTCTTTGAGCCGCGGTGAAGGTTTTGGGCCTGAAGTAAAGCGCCGCATAATGCTTGGCACTTATGCTTCATCGAGCGGTTATTACGAGGCTTACTATAAGCAAGCTTTGCAGGCGCAGGTTGCCATAAGGTCGGACTTTAAAAAAGTTTTTGAGCAGGTAGATGTGCTGGTTACGCCGACTTCGCCCATGCCGGCCTTCAAACTGGGCGAAAAATCAGATGACCCGCTGCAGCTTTATTTAGCCGATGTTTTCACGGTAGGCGCCAACATTGCCGGCTTGCCGGGAATCTCCGTTCCCTGCGGCCAAGACGCCGGCTTGCCGGTAGGCTTGCAAATAATGGCGCCATGGTTTAAGGAAGAATTAATGTTCCAGGCCGCTTACACTTATGAGCAAGCTACGGATTGGCATGAATTTAGGCCTCCGGTCTGGTAATTTCTAATTTTAAAACAATGACACTCAAACAAACAATTTTAATCGTAGCTTTATTGCTGATAATTTTGTTGCCTGTCGCGGCCTTTGCTCAAGATAAAGCCGATGTAAAGGATGGCGGGCTGATTTGTAAAAAAGCGGAGTCCATAACGCAATGCATCCCGCGCCTCTATGATTTTGCAATGGGTATTTCCGGCCTGGTCTTCGTCGGCGTTCTTGTGGCCGCCGGGTATTTAATGATGACAGCCGGCGGGAACGGCGAGCAGTTAAGCACGGCCAAGGAAATGTTTAACGGCGCCGGGGCAGGTATCATTATTTTGACCACAGCCTATATTTTGCTAAGATTTTTGAATCCGGATTTGGTGGAACTGAAGCCCATTGAACAATTGGCTCCCAGCCAACCTACTAATACAACCACTAGCGTTGATGAGCGTGGACCAGTTATATCCATTACCTCGCCGGCGGATAACGCTATAGTATCGGGCTCTGTCGAATTGGTGATTTCTTTAGAGGATTCTGACGGTGTAAAAAAATATGAACTTCTCTCGATACCTGGTGAATTACGAGTTTTGGGCAATTTAACAGACAATCCTACGAGTTTAACATATAGATATACTTGGGAATTGGACGGAGTGCCGCTAGGTCGCTACACCATTGGAGTTACAGCTGAAGATAACAAAGGAAATTTAGGGCAGGGAGAAGTTCATTTAACTGTGTCTGTACCTTCAAGATAATATGTCTAACTACGAACCAGTCATAGGTCTCGAGATACATATTCAGCTTAAAACCAAGTCTAAGCTGTTTTGTGCATCGCCCAACAGTTTTAACGTTGAATCGCCCAATACCAACATTTGTGAAATTTGCACCGGCCAGCCTGGTACTTTGCCAAGGCTTAATGCCGAGGCTTTGCGCAAGGCCATTATGGTGGGTCTAGCCTTAAACTGTGAAACGGCGAAAATTACCAAATTTGACCGAAAGAATTATTTTTATCCGGATTTGCCAAAAGGTTATCAGATTTCGCAGTTTGATATGCCAATAAACGGCAAAGGTAAGGTAATGGTGGGCAATCGGGAAATTGGCATTACCCGCGCGCATTTGGAAGAAGATGCCGGAAAGCTTTTGCATGAATTACCGGGGTCAGACCTCAAATCCTCACAGAGGTCTGACCCCAGGATGACCTACGTCGATTTTAACCGCGCTGGAGTGCCTCTATTAGAAGTTGTCACAGAACCTGATTTTAAAAGCCCCGAGGAGGCGGGCCTATTTTTACGGCAGTTAAGAAGCATTGTCCGTTATCTTGACGCATCAATGGCCGATATGGAAAAAGGCCATTTGCGTGTTGATGCAAATGTATCGGTCCGTAAAATTGGCGAAACTAAGCTTCCAGACTATAAAGTAGAGGTTAAGAACATGAATTCATTCAAGGCTGTGGAAGCGGCTTTGAGCTATGAGATAGAAAGGCAGACTGAATTATTAGAGAAGGGTGAAAAACCGATCGACGAAACGCGCGGGTTTGTTGACCATACAAAAACCACAGTTTCGCAGCGTACTAAAGAAGCGGCGCATGATTACCGCTATTTTCCCGAACCCGATTTGCCGCCAATTGCCATAACCGATGATTTTATTCAGGAGTTGCGCATTGCGCTGCCCGAGCTGCCGCAAGCCAAAGCTAAAAGATTTATTAAAGAATATGATTTGCCGGAGAGTGATGTTTGGCAGATTGTTGATGACAAATCTTTTGCCAACTATTTTGAAAATGTGGCCTCGGAACTCGGCGCTTGGTTTGAAGCCGATAATATCTCGGTGGAAAAATATAAAAAATCCCTTAAATCTTTGGCCAATTGGCTGACCGGTGATTTCCTGGCTATGCTTAACCGCGATGGAAAAACAGCCAATGAGAGCGGCCTAAGCCCGGAAAATTTTGCCGAATTAATAAAACTTATCGAGCAGGGAGTGATTTCGAATACTGCCGGTAAGTCGGTCTTGACTGAAATGTACGCTACCGGCGGCGACCCGAGTGATATTGTTGACCGACAGAATCTGGGCCAGGTAAGCGATGAGGGTCTAATTGAAGGCGTGATAGATAAAGTGCTGGCTGCAAATCAAGAGGTTGTAGAAAAATATAAAGCCGGCAAAACCGGAGTATTGGGGGCGCTCGTGGGCGAGGTTATGAAACAAACGGATGGCCGCGCCAACCCGCAGCTGGTCAATGAAATTTTGAAAACAAAGTTAGATTGACGTTTCTATCACATTTACCTCCGATCGGAGGTAAATGTGATATACGGAGCGAAGACAGGTTAATATTGTAAAAAGTTTTCAGTTTTTTGTTTCGCCTCTTTATTATTTTTTATCCAAACAACATCCCGCTTCCGCCACCAGGTAAGCTGGCGGCGGGCGTAGTCTAAGGTGTCATTTTCAAGCTGGGCCAAGGCAAAGTCCTTTTCAATTTCGCCTTTGGCCAGCTGGGCCATAATTTTTGGCCAAAGGCCCAATGATTCAAGCCGCTCCCAAGCCACTCCGTGATCATGGAGTTTTTTTATTTCATCAAGCATTCCGGCCTCGAAATTTCTTCTGATATTTTTATGAACCCTTTCGCGCAGTTCTTCCGGGCTCAAGCTTATGCCGAGGATTAAGTAATTAAAATCTATTTCGCCTTTTTTCTGTTGGCTGAAAAACGGTTTTTTAGTTTCCATAACAACTTCAATTGCGCGGATCAGCCGGCGCGGGTTGCTGGTGTCGATTATTTTGAAGCCTTCCGAGTCGAGGGCAGAATACATGTTTTGGAGTTTTTCCAGAGAAAGAACTTCAAGCTGTTCGCGCAAGCCGGGATTGGGTGTGACTTCCGGAACCTGATAGCCTTCAAGCAGGGAAGTAACGTAAAGGCCGGTGCCGCCGACGATAAAAGGCACTTTGCCCGCCGAAAAAATCTCGGAGATTTTTAGGCGGGCAAGCCGCAAGTATTCAGATAAAGTGAGTGGTTCATCACGCAGGTCTGCCAGATCAAGCATGTGGTGGGGAATGCCCTTGGTTTCTTCCGCAGTGATTTTGCCTGATGAAAGATTCAGGCCTTTGTATATTTGTCTGGAATCCGCCGAAATTATTTCTCCACTGAATTTAAGGGCAAGCTCCACGCCTAAAGACGATTTACCCGAGGCTGTCGGGCCGACAATGGCGATGATTTTGCGTTTACGAGTAGCCATAGTATAGTGAATTGTAGAGGTGATGGGTGATAAAATCAATAATTAAATACGTATTTAAATACGTATTTCCATACGTACTTATGTTCAATAGCCTTACTGCAAGAATTATGGGAGTGGCCGTAATAATCTTGCTAATTATATTTTTGGTAATTTTTATATCTAAAAACCGTCCGGTTGGTGATTCTGGTTTTGAAAACGAACAGCAGCCCCAGGCAACGCAAAGCGAAGCAGAGGTGGAATTTTTTGTGCCCGCTTCTCCTGAATAAACATTCCTAGATTAACGATCTCGCAAGTCGTCATATACGTGCCCGCTTCTCCTGAAAAACATTCCAACATTCTTAAGAATGTTGGAATGTTTTGGGCGAGCCGATACTTTAACTATAAGGTCTTTTTTGCGATCTCGGTTTCGATTTTTTCCAGGAATTTTTTAATTGTCTGCGAGCCTAAATCTTTGTCTCCTTTTCTTACGGCAACTTTTTTAGCCTTCATTTCTTTTTCGCCGAGAATCAGCATGTAAGGAATTTTTTGCCTAGAGGCTTCGCGGATTTTTTTGCCAATACTTTCATTGCGGTCGTCGAGCTCCACGCGGATATTTTGTTCTACTAGCTGTTTAACTAAATCTTTTGCGTATTTATTTTGCTTGTCGGTAATGGGCAATACCGCCACTTGCACAGGGGCGAGCCAAACCGGAAAAGCGCCGGCCAAGTGTTCGATAATAACCGCGAGGAATCTTTCGATGGATCCCATGATTGCGGCATGGAGCATATAAATTCTTTCCGGTTGGCCCTGCTCGTTTATGCAGGTCAGGTCAAATCTTTCCGGCATATTCATATCGAGTTGAATGGTCGCCACCTGCCATTCGCGGCCTAAAGAATCCTTGGCCATAAAATCAAGCTTCGGTCCGTAAAAGGCCGCCTCGCCCGGCGCTTCAAAAAACGGAAGTTTTTTGTTTTTGGCGATTTTGCGCATAATATCTTCGGCTTTTTTCCAAAGCAACTTGTCGCCTAAGTATTTTTCCAGTGCTTTTGGATCAAACAGAGAAAGTCGAAGCCGCAATTTCAAGCCAAAAGGTTTGTAGAATTTAGTCACGATATCCCAAACTTTCAAAAGTTCGGTCTCAATCTGCGATTCGCGGCAAAAGACATGAGCGTCGTCCTGGGTAAAGGCGCGAAGTCTGGAGAAGCCCGAAAGTTCGCCCGTCTGCTCGTCGCGATAGCAGACGGTGGTATTGGCATAGCGCTGGGGGAGTTCCCTGTAGCTCCACATTTTACGCCTGTAAATTTCAATATGGTGCGGGCAGTTCATGGGCTTCATGGCGAAGATGTGCCCTTCCCGAGTTTTGATGTTGAAAAGTTCATCCTTGAATTTGTCCCAGTGCCCGCTTTTTTCGTAGAGCTCTTTTTTGGTAATATGCGGAATTTCCACTTTTTGGTAGCCATGGGCGTGTCGCAGTTCCCAGACAAAATCATCCAGGGTATTTCGTAAAATAGTGCCTTTAGGCGTCCAAAGCGGCAGGCCGGGACCGACTAAATCCGAGAAAACGAACAAATCAAGGTCGCGGCCAAGTTTTTTATGGTCGCGCTTTTTGGCTTCTTCCAGCATGGCCAAATATTCGCCAAGTTCTTTTTTCGTTTCGAAAGCCAGCCCGTAAATGCGCGTCAGCATCTTGTTTTTTTCATTGCCGCGCCAATATGCGCCGGCGGTATGGGTCAGCGTAAACGAATCGGGGCTAATTTGGCGCATTGAGTCAACGTGTCCGCCGCGGCAAAGGTCCCAATAGTTACCCGATTTGTAAAAAGTCACTTTCTTTTTGCCGTTTTCAGTAAATTCATCGATAAGCTCATGCTTAAATTCATTACCCGTGTATTCTTTTTTGGCCGCCGCCGCGTCAAGTTCATGCCGGCTGAATCTGTCCCAGTCGGGTAAAATTTGCCGCATCTTTTTTTCGATTTTGGGCAGGTCGGCATCGCTTATCGGCCTGGAAAATTCAAAATCAAAATAAAAACCGTTTTCAATGGCCGGACCAATGGTGCGTTTAGTATCTGGGTATAGTTCCAAGACGGCCGCCGCTAAAAGGTGAGCAAGAGAGTGTCTAATGTTATGGAGCTTTTCTTCTTTTTCAGGCATAGTACTATCTTTTAAAAATAAATCCCCAAAGCTCAACCGCAAAAAATTTTGCGGGAAAGCTTTGGGGTTCATCTCGTTTATTACGAGGAACGGTTCCACCCAAATATACTTTAAGTTATGGGACTCTGTGATTGGTAGTCACGTCGTCGTCCCAAGGAGCAAAAGTTGGCGTAGTCCCGTAGCGCCCGCCCCAGGCGGGCAACTATTGGAATGGCTAAATCAGTACTTCAAAATGGCTTAGCTAATTATATCAGCTTTATCATAAAAACTCAAAATGCTTTTAACTCTATCTCTAAGTTCTTGGTTGAGTTCAATTCTATAAGACGTGGCAATCTGCCGGTTGTTGCCTTCTTTATCGGGAATCACCAGAACAACCTGCGTATCACCTGGGAAGCCTTCAAAAGCTTTTTTAAGCTCGCTAAAAATAGTTTGGTCGGCTGAAAAGGGAATGCTCACGGCAATGCGGTTCAATTTTTCGCGATCATTTGTTTGGTACGGCATGGCCGATTCGCGCTTCGTTTTTTTGTACAGCTTATCGATATTTTCCTGGTTCAGTTCAAGCAGTTGGTCAAGAATAATTTTGTTCTCGCCATCTTTGTCGGAGATTTTGCCGGCTGCCAGCACACGGGCCGATGATTCGATGAGCGCCAGGTTTTGCGTAAAAAGCCTGGGGAAGCAAATTGTTTCGAGGGTTCCTGTCAAATCTTCTATAGTGAGAAAAGCCATTGGTTCGCCTTTGCGCGTGGTAATTTTATGGACTTTGCTGAAGATGCCTCCTATTACCACCGTTTCTCCTTCGCGCATATCGGCTACTTCTTTAATGGGTGTGAGTTTGGCAAGCAAGTCTTCGTGCTCTTCAAGTGGATGGGCGGTAATGTAAAGGCCCAAAAGTTCTTTTTCCCAAGTGAGTTTTTGGTCGGTGCTGGCGGCTTCGGCCGCGACTAACATGAAAGAAGCGGCTCCGCCGTTCGCGTTTTTTGGGCCTGTGCCGAATAAACTGCTTTGGCCTTCGATAATATTCCGCTTGCCGCTTCTGGCGGTCTCAAGAATTGATTCAAGGTTTGTGAGCAGGATGTTTCTTTCGGCCATTGAATCAAAGGCACCGCAGCAGATGAGTGATTCAACAGCTTTCCTGTTTAGGGTTTTACTGGAAAGTCTGCTGGCAAAATTCTGAATAGAAGAGTACGCTCCGTTTGCCTTTCGCTCCTTAATTATTTCCGAAACAACGTCATGTCCCACGTTTTTTACGGCAGTCAGGGCCCAACGGATAGCCGGAGGCCCCGAGTTTGTCGATGGATCGATGACGCTGAACATCTTAAAACTTTCGTTAATGTCGGGCGGCAGGACGGCAATGCCCATTTTTTTGCATTCTTCTACGGCCGCGGCAACTTTGTCCAAATCGTGCGATTCCGCAGTCAGTACCGCTGCCATAAATTCGGCCGGGTAGTTGGCCTTTAGATAGGCGGTTTGATAGGTGACTAAGGCGTAGGAAGCGGCATGGGCTTTGCCGAATCCGTAAGCTTGAAATGGCTCGAAAAGTTTCCAGAGCATTTCCGCAAATCCCGGAGTCTGGCCGTTCTGGATGATGCCTTTGGTTAGCTTTTCCTTTTGCGCGGCCATTTCTGCCGGTATTTTTTTGCCCACAGCTTTTCTGAATTTATCGGCTTCTTCCCAGTTATAGCCGGCAAGTTCCAAGGCGCAAAACAGAAGGTCGTCCTGATAGACTATTAATCCGTAGGATTTATCCAAAAATTTTTCCATGCGGGGGTCAAGATATTTAATGAGTTTGGGGTTGTGTTTGCGTCGAATGTATTCCGGAATGCTTTCCATCGGGCCCGGTCGGTAGAGAGCGATCATGGCGGCTATATCAAACATGCTCGTGGGTTTTAGTTCTTTTAAATAGGCGGTCATGCCTGAACCGCCCAGTTGGAACACGCCGACCGTTTCACCTTTGGCCAGCAAGTCAAAAGTTTTTTTATCGTCCCAAGGCAGATTTTCTAAGTCAATCTTCACACCGTGCTTTTTTTCTATAATTTCTACGGCGTTGCCAAGAATAGACAGATTTCTGATCCCTAGAAAATCCATTTTCACCAGCCCCACGTCCTCGACGGCATGCATATCGTATTGGGTAACCATGCCAAGGCCCGCCACATCGTGCTGTACTGGGGTGTAATCGGTTAAAGAGGTTGGCGCGATAACTACGCCTGCCGCGTGGACCGAAGAGTGCCTGGCCGATCCCTCAACTTTTTTTACCAAATCTATAATTTTTTTGGCCTCGGGGTCGTTGTCGTACATAGCCTTTAGCTCCGGCACCGTTTGCAAAGCTTTGGCGATGGGCATAGGAAAACCCTGGCGGGGCGGGGGAATGAGCTTGGCTATTGCGTCGCATTTGGCGTAGGGTATGCCCAAAACCCGGCCAACATCGCGCACGGCGGCGCGGGCCAGCATTGTTCCAAAAGTGATTATTTGGGCAACCTTGTCCGTGCCGTATTTTTGAGTAACGTAATCAATTGCTTCATTGCGGCGGTTATCGGCAATATCAACGTCGATATCCGGCGCCGAAGGGCGCAAGGGGTTCAGGAAGCGCTCAAAAGGAAGCAGCCAGTCTATTGGGTTGATGTTGGTAATCCCTAAACAATAAGAAACCAGGCTGCCCGCGGCCGAACCTCGGGTGGTGGTAATAATGCCGCGCTCGCGCATCCAATTAACAAAATCGGCTACAACCAAGAAGTAAGCCGGATAGCCCTTGTCATTAATGACTTTCAGCTCGTATTCTATCCGTTGCCTGATTTCGTCATTAATGTCTTGAGCCTCGTATCGCTTGGTCAGGCCCTCATAGGTCTTTTCGCTAAGATACTGAGCGTTGCTTTTACCGCCCGGTATTTCAAAAACCGGAAAGTAGCGGCCGCCAATCTCGATTTCCGCATTGCAGCGCTCGGCGATTGTCACGGATTGCTCAACCGGTGCGGTGTCTGCCCCGAATTTTTTATAAACTTCTTCGGGCGAGTAAAGTGAAAGGTCAATGCCGCGCATATCAAGCCGCTCCGTGTCTGAAACAAGCTTGCCGGTAGACACGCAAACCAAGGCGTCCTGGGCTTCGGCGTCATCGGGGCGCAGATAGTGGCAGTCGAGCGTGGCCACGCGCGGCACGCCACTCGCTATGCTTAATTCTTTCAGGAAGTCGTTGACTTTTCCTTGCTCGGGAACTTCCGGGTGCGATTGCACTTCCAAAAAAACGTTGCCCTCGCCGAAAATGGAAAGGTATTCTTCGAGTATTGCTTTGGCTTCTGATGATGGTTTATCATCAATAATTGTTCTCGGTATTTCTCCGCCCAAGCAGCCGGTTAAGGCGATTATCCCTTTGCCGTATTCGCGCAAAACATTTTTATCGAGCCGCGGTTTGTAATAAAAACCTTCAAGATGGGAAATTGACACTAATTTCATTAAGTTCTTGTAGCCTTGGGAATTTTCCGCCAGCAATACCAAGTGGTAATAATCGTCGTCGAGTTTGGATTGTTTCCGGCTGCGGTGCTCTAGGGCCAAATAAGCCTCAACGCCGATAATCGGCTTAATGCCGGCCTTGAGGCAGGATTTATAAAATTCAACCACACCGTACATCACGCCATGGTCGGTTAAAGCCAGGGCGGGCATGTTCATCTCTTTGGCGCGATTCACCAAATCGGGAATTCTAGGCAAGCCATCTAAAAGGGAGTAATGGGAGTGGGTATGCAGATTTACAAAAGTTTTTTCTTTTTCCATATTCGGTTCTAAACTTCAGGATTTTTTGATGCCGGTTCAGCTTTGCTTTCCGGCTTATTCTTGCGACGAAGGCTTATGGCGATGCCGATCACGATAACAGTAAAGACAACCAACATAATGGGTAGCCATTTATATACTACTGCCCGGGAAATTTCGAGGATTTTTTGGGTTACATTTTGGCCGCTTGAAGTATCGGCCAGTACTAAGCTTAGGCCGATGACGGTAACCAAAACCGCAATCAGCCACAAAATAATTTTTGCCGTTTTTCTTTGCAAATTACGAGAATAATTGCTTAGCCGCAGTTTATTGATCTCTCCGGAGGAGATATCGGACAATTCGGTAATGCCCGTAAAGTAAACTCGCAGAACTTGTTCCGTAGTTTGTTTGTTGATGTTCCTGGGCAGATTTAAACTCAAAAGCTGGATCGTCAGCTGCCGGGCATGGACCAAGGATTGCGGGGAAGTCAAATGTTTTGCCGCCCATTCAAGCTTTTCATCATAGCTTGTGCCCGGGAACTTTTTTTGGTTTAAAACCTCCCGAAGCAATTTTTCCGATTCCATTAAAGAAAGGGCAAACCCTGCTGTATTGCCCTGATCGTAGTATTTTTCGATTTGCGACCAATCTAGAGTCATAAAATTTACTATATCATTCTACCAGATTTGCAGTTTTTTAAAGAGTCATTTTTTATGATATAATTAACCCCGTACGAAGTCCTGGATTACCAGGCAGACACGCATTTTTTCTAGCTTTTTTATATAAAACGATTTTAAATTCACCTGGCAATCTTAATATAACAGATATCCAGGTGTCTTACTTCGTTCGGGGTTAAGCCATAATGGAGCCGCAAAATCAAAACCAAAATACCGCTTCTGACCTATCGGAAAGTATTTACACCCGACCTGGTTTTTTTGACCGCCTCAAGCTGTTGTTCGGTGATTTTCTTTTCAATTTGAGCCATCGCACGAAAGCGATTTTACTGGTCATCGCCGGTTTCATTATTCTTGTTATTTTAGCTCTAACCTTTACTAAGTCAATTCTGCCCGCGCTATTGAGCCCGGACAACGGAGCGGGCGGCACTGTTTCAGATTTTCGCGGAATCATAATTGAGGAAACAACGCTTTTGCCGCGAACGGAGAATACGGCGGTTGCCGTCGTTCATTTGCGTAATCCAAATATTAGCCACGGGCTCTCCCGTCTTTTTTATTCTTGGTCGGCAACAAGCGGCACCGAGCTTATAGAGGCCGGTGAAGGCACTACCTACATTCTGCCGGACCAGGATAAATTTTTAGTAGTTCCCATAACCAAGGGCTTGCCCGCAAAATTGGATTTTGAACTCAAACCTCATCGCGCGGATTTTATCGTGCCGCTCTTGGGCGAGGGCGTGGGCTTGGCTGCGGTCAATGTAACTGGCCTTAATTCTGACCATGATTTTGTAGTCTCCGGCAAAATAAGCAACACTACAGGTTACGTTTTTTACACTACAGATGTCGCGGTTTTGTTAAGGCAGCCAAATGGTCAGCTTTTGGCGGCAGTTTCCACAAAACTTGAAAAGATGGGCCCCGGGGAATTTCGGGATTTCAATCTGATTTGGCCGAGAAATTTGCCTGGTGATGTGGTGGTTGATGTCAGGCCCAATGTAAACAAGCTAAGCGACGTTGAATTCGGCTTGCCTACAAAAGGCGGCGCAGGTTTTTAGCATTTTATGAAACGTTTTGATTTTGTATTGCTGGCGGCAATTATTCTTATTATCCTTGCTGGCTTGGCAACGCTTTACAGTATTGGCGTAACCAGCGGTGAATCAATTTTCTCCCGCCAACTCCTGGCTTTAGGTATTGGCTTGGCTGTTTTTTTTACCGCGGCTTTTTTGGATTATCGCGCCGTTTCGCAATACGCGCGATTTTTTTACGTTTTGGCCGTCGTTCTTTTAATCGCCGTTTTATTTATCGGCGGCGAGGTGCGGGGGTCAAACCGCTGGATTCCTCTGGGCGGGTTTAACCTTCAACCGGTCGAGTTTGCAAAGATCGCTCTTATTCTTGTTTTAGCCAAGTTTTTCACTAAAAAACGCGGGGAGGTGAGGGACGCCAAAGTGCTTACGCATTCTGTGGTCTTTATGCTCATCCTGATGGTTTTAGTTCTGCTTCAGCCTGACCTTGGTTCAGCGATCATGCTTTTTGCCATTTGGGCGACCCTTTTAATTTTTACACCCGTGAAAAAAAAGCATATTGCCGTTCTCTTGGTCTTGCTTTTATTGGTTGGCGCCGCCGGCTGGTATGGCTTTTTACATGATTACCAAAAAGACAGAATTTTAACCTTTGTTAATCCGGAGGCCGACCCACAAGGCACCGGCTATAATGTGCGCCAATCCATAATCGCCGTGGGTTCGGGAGAATTTTTAGGCCGTGGGCTTGGCCGCGGCTTTCAGAGCCATCTTAAATTTCTGCCCGAGCGTCATACGGATTTTATTTTTGCTAGTTTTGCCGAGGAATTGGGCTTCCTGGGGTCAAGCCTCCTTCTGGTTGCCTTTGGCCTGATGTTTTGGCGTCTGATACTGATTGCCCGGCGGTCTGCCGATTCCCTGGGTTTTTATTTGGTTTTAGGCGTCGCCGCCCTTATAATAATTCAGGTTTTTATTAACATCGCTATGAATATTGGGCTTATGCCGGTTACAGGCATTACCTTGCCGCTCGTTTCTTACGGCGGCAGCTCGCTTATCTCCACGCTTTTCTTGCTTGGTTTGGCTCAGAGCGTATATCGTCGTTCCCAAGCGGGAATATAAGAACAAACTCCAAACTTCAACACTCAAACTCCAATTTCCGGAATTGATAATTGAAGTTTGCCTGCCTGCCGAAGCATTGGTGCAGGCAGGAGGATTCCTTGAGGATTGAAGATTGAGGATTGAAGGTTTGCTGTGGATAGGATGTCTTTTAAAGCCTGTTATACTTTAGATAAGAATACGACCCTAAACAAAAATAAAATGAACGAAAAACAACCGGAAAAGGAATTGGAACGGGTTATGTTGTGGCTTTCGGAAAAAATGCGGTGTCCGCTTTGCGGTTTTCGCTATAATCTCGAAAGAATAAAAGTCATACCTGGCGGCATCGGAAAAGCCGGGGCAGTAAGGGTGCACACCGATTGCGGCGAATGCGCTTCGTCGCTCCTTTTCGCTTTAGATGTGCGCGGCGGCGAGGTGATGCTCTGCGGCATAGTAACTGATTTAACTTATGACGATGCTTTTAAATTTCAAAACAGGCAGCCGCTAAGCGCAGATGATGTGCTTAATCTCCACCGGCTATTGGCAGATTTTGACGGAAATTTGAACGCGGTTTTGCCCAAATAGCGCAAAAATTTAATTTAGCTATGACGGCCAAGGATTGACATAAGTCAGTCCTTTTAGTAAACTTTATTCTGTTATTATTTATCCTGTGATACAACCTCGATAATTCTCTGCCTATCGGCAGACAGGTCCTATCGTTTTGATGAATCGGGATAATAAGGACAATTTAGATAATTAATTACCTGGCCCATATTTCCTCGTCGAATTAGCCGAAGCTCAAAACGATCGAGGTTGATATCCGGGATTGAAGTTAATTTAATGGCTGTCCAACAATTAGTTATAGAAGCAAACAAAAGGGAAGCGGGAATAACGCCTGCTAAAATACGCGCGGATGGTTTAATACCGGCCGTATTGTACGGTCATAACACCGAAAATATTTCTTTGAGTGTTCCGGCCAGTATTTTTGAAAAAATATACCGCGAAGCCGGGGAAAGCACCATTGTCGGGCTGAAGATTAACGGTTCTGATACCGTCAATGTTTTAATTCACGACACCCAGGCTCACGGCACCAAAGACTATATTACGCATGTTGATTTTTACAAAGTCAATATGACCGAGAAACTTACTGCCACCGTACCGCTTAAATTTATCGGCGAGCCGCCGGCGGTTAAAGCTTTGGGCGGAACTTTGGTCCACCCGATTTCCGAAGTTGAGGTAGAAAGTTTGCCGGGCGACCTGCCGCATGAAATCGAAGTTGACGTATCCGGCCTGGTGACATTCGATATTGTTATTAGAATCAGCGATTTGAAAGTGGACAGAAGCAAGGTGGAAATAAAAGCAGAGGATGATGCCGTGGTGATTATGGTTGAGCCTCCGCGCACGGAAGAAGAGCTTAAGGAGCTTGAAAGCGCGCCGGTTGAGGCCGACGTTACTGCGGTTGAGGGTGTGGCTGAACCGAAGGCCGAAGAGGGCGCTGAAGGCGAGGGAACCAAGGAAGATTCGGAGCAGAATAAAAAATCCGCTGAAAAGTAAAACGTTCGCAATCTTAATTTTAAAAACGACCCGCTTGATGGGTCGTTTTTAAAAATCCTAACATAACCCGGCCCCAAAGGCAGGGGCTGTTTTTTGTCTGCGCGAGGTGGGTTTACTAGAAGATTATTGAATTTTAAAATCCTGCGACCTTGTTGTTTTTGAGTCAAATTAGACAGTCGGACAAAAGAATAGAGTAGACAAAAGAAAAATTAAGATTATAATAATTTATGTATATACATAAAAAGTCATAATAATAAAAAGTGCGAAATAAGGGAAACATGAGGGGAAACAATATGTCGCGGCCGAATATAAACAGTTTAATAGAAAAAATCAATCCGACCGACAGGGCAATGTTAACTGACCGGCAAATAGCTGCCCTAAAGAATACCGGCCAAGTCGTTTTGGTGCTCGTGGCCATAGCTGGTGCTCTGACGGTAGCCGGCGCTGCGCCCGGAGTTCTAAGGGCTTTATCGCGTTCCTCGTGGGCCAGGCGACAACTTGCCGGCTGCGGCCCCACCGAACGTAAGAAGAGAATGAACAAGGAATTACGCCGAGCTCTTTAATTATCTAAAACAGCAAGGCAAAGTAACCCTCACGCCCAAGGGCGACGATTATCTTATTAAAATCAAGGAGCGGGGGAGAAACGCAATAAGGCGTCTTAATTTTGAGAATCTGGAAGTGCCGAAAGCGGCGAAATGGGACGGGCGATGGTGGGCGGTTTTGGCGGATATTCCGGTCAAGGATCGCGTTTGGGCCGATCAGTTTAGGGTAAAGGTTAAGACCTTGGGGTTTTATCCCTTGCAGCGTACCGTCTGGTTTTATCCGTTTGACCCGCGCGATGAAATAGATTTTGTTGCCGAATTTTATCATGTTTATCGGTTTGTGACGGTCATACGGGTTGATAAGCTAAATGAAAACGACCGGCAAACATTGCAAAAGTATTTTCGCGATCAAAAAATTATCTGAATTCGATATTATGACTTTTTATGTATATCCATAAAAAGTCATAATATAGGAGATGTGAGAAGCCCGCCGGAGAAAACGTATCCGGCGGGCTTTTGCCCTGGGGAGGGCTGGTGAAGAAGTTGTCTACCACGGCCGGGTGGCCGTGGTATGGATTATCATGTCCGAACCCTGTAGCGAGGGCGCTACAGCCGAGGCCAGCCGGATCGCGGCGGTTGAGGCCGGACCAAAGCGCAGCTGGCCGTCGCGCGCGGCGCGGAAGGCGTGTTCGGGACGGATACTTTGCAGGCGCATGACATCAGCGCCGGCATAGAGCAGCTCGAGGTACCTAACATCGCCCGCTGTCACGCCTTCGAACGAGCTTGGGCAACCATAACTGCCCTGGCTCGACTTGAAGGCGCACGTGTGGTTCAAACCCAGTGTGTGCGTCCCCTCGTGCGCGAGGGTCGGCAATCCGCCGGGACTGAGCAGCGCGCGCGCGCGAACTATAATCCTTGCCGCCCCTATGTTTTGGGTTGCTCCTGTCCAGATCTCGGCACAAGCAATTCTTCCCGAACAGGATACAGCAGCAGTGTCGTTTACGACAATAGCGATGCCACCTCCGCGGGCTTCTGCCGCAGTACCACGGCGCACCCAGTTCGGTCCGAGCTTGGCCTGGAAATGAGCAAGCAGTGCCTCAAATCCCGCCACATTCTCGACCGTTACTCCCAGGTTGGAACCGAGGGTATCGATGGCCATGGGTATCGATAGCCCTTTGGTCACGCCCGGCCAGGTCATGTTTGTAGAGCCAAAGAGTGATCCTCCATCGCTGGCTGGTTTGTAGGCTCCGATCATATCCACTGCGCTGACCTGCCCACGGAACTCACCTTCCTGAATTTGCCACTGTTGCGGCACGAACAGGAAAGGCGTGTTCGCCGAAAGCGAGTCACACCGGACACTTGCCTCGGTCGGCAGGTATCCGTCCCCGTCGCGGGCCCAAAGCAGTACCCGGTCGCTCGTGTTCACGCAGCCAGCCGTCTGCCGCCAGTTCAGGTTCGTGGATGTGCCCACAAACGATGAGTC
>Ga0155426_105_pt1 | contig 20464 bp, 17 predicted proteins | sample RifCSPhighO2_02_FD_106394 | JGI IMG/M metagenome (GOLD analysis project Ga0155426, IMG submission 106394) | Candidatus Doudnabacteria bacterium RIFCSPHIGHO2_02_FULL_46_11
CAATTAACTGTGTTTCAGTTACAGGCAAGCCTTTGTAGTTAAGAGCCATTTTTAAAGAAGCCGCTTCGCAGGAAAGGGGAAGATCCTGGCGATCTATTGGCACATTAAGAATTGTCGGCGAAACAGCCTCAACTGTCGGGGTACTGTAAGCAAGAAGAGAAATTAAGGCTACCGCTAATACAAGGTGCAAAATTTTATTTGCCCGCATGAAAATCTGGTTTAACTTTATAAATTTATCTTAGTTCAAGTACAATAAAGGATGTGATTTTTTATGACACTGTGCTCTTTTATTAAAAGTTCCTTGGCTGGGTAAGTAATTTTAGGGATAGGGGGTAATGTGATAGGATATTAGAGAAACAATATGAATATTGATCCGTCAATTTTTAAGGCCTACGATATTCGGGGTATTTATCCAGAGCAGCTTGATGAACAGGCGGCTTATCTAATTGGCAGGGGGTTAGTTCAATATTTTAAAGAAAATAATTTAATTTCACCTGGCCAAAAATTTTTAGTGGCTCGAGATACTCGAAATTCCTCACCAGTTTTGGCTGCCAAGTTAATAGAGGGCATAACCGACGAAGGCCTTGATGTTGACGATTTAGGAGTAGCAAGCACCGATGTTTTTTTATTCGCCGCAGGCTTTGGTAATTATTATGGTGGGGTTATGGTTACGGCCTCGCACAATCCTCCGGAATACAATGGCTTTAAAGTCATCAGTCGGGGCGTTGAATTTGTTTTTGATAAGCAACTACAGGAGCTAAAAGAAACAATGAAAAATTTGACTGCCTTTGCCAATCATCAAAAAGGACAAGTCGCCCAGGCGGAAGTAACGCAAGAATTTTTGGAGTGGCTAAAGCAGAAAGGCCGTATGGAAAAATTGACCAAGAAATTCAAAATTATCGCTGACCCGGGAAACGGTACGGCCGCTGAATTTATCCAAGAATTTTTCAAGATGATCCCTGTTGTGGTGGCCTATATTAATTTGGAAGAAAACGGTGATTTTCCGGGCCGCGGACCAAATTCAGCCAAAAACAACCCTGTGATGAGCGAGAAAATTATTGAGATGGGGGCGGATTTAGGGGTGGCTTGGGACGGCGACGGCGACCGCGTCGCGTTTTATGACGAAAAAGGTCAGCTGCTTGCCGGCGATGTTACCGCCATGCTAATTGTAAGCCAAGTACTTAAAGAAAACCCTGGCAGCACAATAGTTTATGATTTAATTTCGAGCAAGTCCCTGCCTGGGCTGATTGAGAAATTGGGCGGCAAGCCCATAAAATCCAGAGTTGGGCGCGCTTTTATCAACCGTGTAACGCAGGAAAATGACGGCTTGCTGGGTACGGAATTAAGTGGCCATTACCTTTACCGCACGGATTTCGAGCAATTCCGTTCCTATATTGAAAATACTTGGTATACGCTTTCAAATGTGCTTCATTTATTGCAGGATGATGGACGCCCGTTGTCAGTAATAGCCGAGAGTTTAACCAAATACCATAAAGGCGATGTCGTGATTTTCCATACTGACAAATCCGTTCGTATTTTTGACGAGCTAAAACTAAAATATCCTGACGGAAATCAGGATATGCTGGACGGACTAACGGTAGATTACGGTAATTGGTGGTTCAATCTGCGTCCTTCCAACACCGAGCCTATTATCAAATTAGTGGTGGAAGCGGAAAGTCAGGAATTGCTTGACCAAAAAACCGCAGAGCTTAAATCTGCAATAACCCCACTCGTTTCTTAACTTCACCTAGGGTTTTTCCGGCGACTTCTTGAGCGTGCTTAGCTCCTTCGGCCAGCACGTTTTTGATTTCTGAATTAGAAATATTTTTGTATTTTTCCTGAATAGGCGAAAGATAAGCAACCAAGGCGTCACTCAATACTTCTTTAAATTGGCCATAGCCGTGGCCGGTAAATTCTTTTTCCAAATCACCAACCGATTTGCCGCTGGCCAAGGAGAAAATGGTGAGCAGGTTGCTTACAGCCGGTTTTTTTTCTTCGCTAAAAGTAATTTCCGAACCACTGTCAGTTACGGCGGATTTTATTTTTTCGCGAATAGTGGTTTCGTCGTCGAGTACGGCAATGTAGTTTTTTGGGTTTTCCGCGGACTTACTCATTTTTTTAGATGAATCGTCCAGTCCCATAATTCTGGCAGAAGATTTTTGGCTGATGTATTCGGGAATTTTAAAAGTCTGGCCATACCGCGAATTGAATCTCTCTGCCAAATTGCGCGTGAGCTCAACATGCTGTTTTTGGTCCTCGCCCACCGGCACGGCATCAGCATTGTAAGCGAGAATATCTGCGGCCATCAGCACCGGATAAGCAAACAGCCCTAAGTTTATAGATTCCTGTCCAAGGGACTTGTCCTTAAACTGGGTCATGCGTTCGAGTTCGCCTAGGCGCGCGATAGTGCCCAATATCCAGGAAAGTTCTGCATGTTGCGGAACATGCGACTGCACGAAAATCGTGGTTTTTTTAGGATTAAGCCCAAGCGCTAAATAAAGCTTGGCGGTTTCTAAAGTTTTCTTTTCAATATTTACCGCTTCACTCGGCGTAGTTAAGGCATGCAAGTCGGCAAGCATGGCAAAACTTTCATAGTCGTTTTGCATTTGCACCCACTGGTTGATCGCGCCAAAAACATTACCGATATGGGTAACGCCCGAAGTTCTTATACCTGAAAGCAGTCTCTTTTTCATATCAGTAATTATACGTAATTAATTCTTTTTCACCAAATAAAACCGCCTCGTTAAGGGGCGGTTTTAAAATGACGCTGAAGGTCGGGCTTTGTATTAATTAAATTGATCTGTTTTTGCGAGTAGCCGGCTGCGCCGGTACGAGCAATCCATGCCGAAAGGGAGGGAAGGAGTATGCTCAAAGAGCAGACGACGGGGGAAGGGAAAACGTAGCCCATTAGGGCGTAAGGTTGTCCCTCACCAGCTTTATACTTCGATTATCACCGGAAGAATCATTGGTCTGCGTTCAGTACGGGTGAAGATAAATTCACCAAGCTGGTCGCGAATTTCATTTCGGAGCCAAGCCCAGTTCGGTTCAAGATTCTTTGCGGCTTTTGACTCAACAATTTTTCTAACTTCGTGTTTGATTTCTCGCAAGAAATCTTCGGAAGTTTTCATATGTACGAAGCCCCGGCTGATAATATCCGGCGCGGCGGCAAGTTTGCCGCCTTTTTTGTCGATGGTGATGATTAAGACCAGCATACCGTCTTCGGCCATCATTTGCCGGTCGCGCAAAACCACTTCGCCGATGTCGCCAACGCCCAAGCCATCCACAAAAACCAGTTCGGCCGGAACTCGTTCCCGGGTAACTTTAACTTCGTTTTCGGAAACTTCCATAACCTGGCCGTTTTCCATAAGCATAATTTTATCTTCGGCTATACCCATGTCGCGCGCCACGTCCCTCATATGCACCATCATAAAATGTTCGGCGTGGATTGGCATGATATATTCCGGCTTGGTCAGGGAAAGCATCCATTTATGCTCTTCTTCTTTGGCGTGTCCGCCGGTGTGAATGTCCAGGATTTTTTGGTAAATAACGCGGGCATTTAAGCGCGTTAAATTGCTCATCATGGTTTGCACCGAGTTTTCATTGCCAGGAATGACCGAAGCCGAGATAACGACCAGGTCGTTGGCCTTGATGTCTATCTGCCTATGTTCGCCGCGCGACATGCGGGCAAGAGCGGAGAATTCCTCACCCTGGCCGCCGGTAGTTAAAATAACCACCTGATTGTCAGGAAAACTCTTGGCCTGCTCGGGTTTTATGAGGATCCCTTTGTCGATTTTGAGATAACCGCCTTCCATGGCCGCTTCGACGGTTTGAATCATACTGCGGCCGGTAACCACAACTTTGCGGTTATATTTGGCGGCCACTGTGAACATTTCTTGCACGCGGGTAACCAAAGATGCAAACGATGCAAAGATGATGCGGCTGTGTGTTTCGCGGAAGATTCGGTCAATCATTTCTCCGATAGCTTTTTCGGAAATGGAATAGCCGGGAATGTTCACATTGGTCGAGTCAGACATTAACAGTTTAACGCCTTCTTTGCCGTAAAGGGCGAGCTTGTCTATTTCGGCCGGCGGTTCGCCGACCGGGGTTGGGTCAAATTTCCAGTCGCCGGAGTGGATGATTAAACCAACCGGGGTTTTGATGGCAAAGCCGACATTGTCAGGGATGTTGTGGTTAACGCGGAACATTCTGATATGGAATGCGCCGAGTGTTATTTCATCGTTGAGTTTGAGCTTGTTGATTTTGGCCCGGCCGAGCATGTCGAATTCACTAAGTCGGCGCTCGATAAGTTTGGCTGATAGCGGCAAGGTATAAATTGGCGGGTCGCCGATTTTTGGCAAGAGGTAGGGCAGGGCGCCGATGTGGTCAAGGTGTCCGTGCGAAATTAAAATTCCGCGGATTTTCTTTTTGCGTTCCTCCAAGTAGCGCACATCGGGAATATAGTAGTCTACGCCGAGCATTGATTCGTCCGGAAAGGCAAAACCCATATCAATAACAATAATGTCATTGCCGTATTCCAGAACCATGCAGTTGCGTTCGCCTACGCCTTCAAGCCCGCCAAGGGGGATGATGCGTAAATTATGCTTGCCGGTCATGCGTGAGGCATCTCGTACTTCAAGCACTTTTTTCTTCACCGGCTCGCTGGGTGCAATCTTTTTTGGTGTCATAGTTTTTAAAACTTCAAATTTCAATCTTCAAACTTCAAACAAACTTTCCGCCTGCGCCGAGGCTCCCGCCTTCGCTAAAGCTACGGCGGACAGGTCAGCGGGCAGGCAAATACCAAACTTCAAAAATTGAGGGTTGGCGCTTGAGCGTTGGAGTTTATGACTGTCTGCGTATCGAAAAATCGTTAATAGTAATATTTTATTTGCTAAAGGCCGCCGTCGCTGCGGACTAATAGCACAATGATATACCCAGCATATCACCCCCGATAATCTTGGTACTTTCATTCAACACCAAAATATCTGGCTATTATTAATGCCACCTATATGGCGCGCCAGTGTTTAATATCCCAAGATTTTAAGGAGAATGATCGGGGTTGTATTGCTGGGATACGCAAAGTTAAAAGGCTTAAAAAACGAAAAAAGCTGAAAAGCCGCTTAACTTTAGGTACGTCACGAAGTAAACTTTACTTATTATACTCCCAATCCTAGGTCTTGTCAAGGCCTGAAAAAACCCTTATAATAAAAGGAGTTTTATGCCGGGATGGCGAAATTGGCAGACGCGCTACGTTCAGGTCGTAGTGCCCGCAAGGGCATGCAGGTTCAAGTCCTGTTCCCGGCACCATATACTACGCTCTTAATGGAGCTTCGTAGTGCAAGCAAAAACAGCTAAAAGGCTGTTTTATAATTTCAGCGCCCTGTGCGTTTTTACATACCACTCGGCAACATTGCCGAATCTTTCCTGCGGCACGATAAGCACTTTAAAATCAACATTGTGTATGTTTTGTGCGGTGATGTAAGTGTAGAAAGGCTGAACCAGAAAAACGGCCGCCGCTTCATTGTCTATTATTTGAGTGAAGCGCGTATAAAGCTGTTTTCTTACTTCCATATCTCGGGTGTTTCTGGCATCAACGATAATTTTATCAACCTCATTGTTTCGGAACCCCGAGAGATTGAGGCCGGGATCGGTAATTTGCGAGGAATGCCAGAAGAAGTAAGGGTCAGGGTCGTGCCCGAGGTTTTCGGAAAGAAGTAAAGCTTGGTATTCGCGAGGGCGCAGCACGGAAGAGTTGAGCTCGGCCCTGGGCACGATGTTTATTTCCAGCTTAAGTCCCAGATTCTGCCACTGCTCGGCCAAAAGGTTGGCGGTCTCTTGGTTTATTTTGATGTCATTTGTTGTTAGAACAATTTTTAATTGCTCGTCATTTTTATAACGGAAACCGTCATCGCCTCTAAGCCAGCCTTCCTCGCTAAGCAGCTCATTGGCCCGGGTGAGATTGTATTCCGGCGCCGGCGCGGCAACTTCGCCGAGTGACGGCCCGCCAATGGCAATCGCTAGTCCGCTATGAAGATTGTCAACAATTTCAAAACGGTTGGTGGCAAGCTTCAAAGCCTGCCTTATTTTTAAACTGCCAAGCAATGGATTTTTTTCTTTATTAAAGAAAACGGTCTGGTATTGCGGCGAACTGGCTCGAATCAAACGGCCGCCGGGCTGGAGCTTTATATTTTCATTGTCCGAAAGTTGGCTGAAGCTTTTAATGTCGCCTTGGTTGTAGGCTTTTATGAGATCATCGGTTGATTGGTAGAATTTAAAAGTGATTTTTTCGATGTAGGGTTTGTGGGGGTGATAAAATTCATTAGCCATAAGCTCTGCCCCGACTATGTCTTGATTACTGCGGTAACGGAATTTTTCAAGTTTGTACGGGCCTGCCCCGACCGGGTTTAAATCGTCATAGTCGCTTTCAAGATGAGCCGGCAATAGGCCGAGCGTTAGGTTTTCGGAAAAGCTGATTGAGGGGTCGCGCAAGGTAAATTTGATGGTCTTATCCTCAAGAACCTCGACTTTCACAAACCTAAAAGAATAACGCAGATTACTGGCGCTCTCCTTACTTTGTGCGGTTTTGATGGTATGGACAACATCTTCGGGAGTTATTGCGGCGCCATCCTGCCATTTTAAGCCGTTGCGCAGTTTAAGACTGTAATTTTTTAAATCATCGCTGATAACCGGCAGGTTTTCCGCCAGCACCGGTTTAAAATTTCCGTTGCCATCCACACCCAAAAGCCCGGCATGAATCAAAGATTTCAAATCTTGCTCGGCATCGCTTGTTGCCGGATCGAGAGGGCTTAAACTTACGGGTTGACCGAGCGTGCCTTCAATTATTTCCCCACCCCGGGCCGGCACGGTATAGGTCAGACCGCGCCAGGCCGAGCCGAGCACGCCAAACAAACCCACCCCGCCCAAACAAAGCAGGATAATAAAAAGTTTCTGCTCGCGAGCAGAAAATAGTCGATAAAAGGTTACGATGTTCTGAAGTTTAGCCACTATTGTTGCAGAAACATTGAGGCAATAATCAGGCTCACAAAAATTACGGAAATAATGATTGTGAGAATAAATATGCCTTTTTCAAGACCCCGTCTGGTTTGGTAAACATTGTCGCCGCCGCCGAAAGCACCGCCCAGGCCGCCGCCTTTGGCCTGCAGCAAAACCAAAACCACGATAACAATACTGATGACAAGTATGAGGTAATTTAGGAGTTTTAGCATAATCTTAGATTGGAATTAAGTCTGTTTATTGTATCGCAAAAAGGCTATTCAAACAACCCGGTAGTAGAAGTTCAATATTTCAGTCCTAGTAGTACAAACTTGTTGTTTGACTACGGGACTTTGCTTCCATTTTTTTTGACCTCACTATTTTTCTTAAGGATTGAAATAGGCTAAGGATTGAACTGCACTACTGGGCTTAGGCCCCCCGTTACTTACTGAATTTAAATAGATTTTTTGAACGTAAATTACGATGGTAAGTTATGGCAAAGCGGTGGGCTTCATCCCGCAGCCTTTGGATAATAGTTAGAGCTGGCGCGCCCTCGCCCAAGACCATTCCCTCTGCCCGACCGGGTAAATAAATTTTTTCTTCTCTTATTTCCTTGGCTTCGGTGCGGGATTTGCCCAAAGCAATGCAGGGTATATCCGATTTTCTTTTTTTCAATACGGCGATTGCGGCGTTAAGCTGCCCTTTGCCGCCGTCTATTACCCAAAGGTCGGGTTTGGGCCAGTCGTTCCGGAGCCTGCGGTTTAAGACTTCGGTCATCATGGCGTAATCGTCTGGAGTTTTTTTGGTGCGGATTTTAAATTTGCGGTAGTGATCTTTGTTGGGCCTTCCGCCGGTAAACACGACCATTGAACCTACGGCATTCGTACCGGAAATGTTCGAGATGTCAAAGCATTCAATACGTTCCGGCAGGTCGGGCAGGTTCAAAATGCTTTTAAGCTGGGCCAGTCCCTTGTCAATTAAGGTTTCATCGCGTTTGAACTTGGCAAATTGCTGTTCAAGAAAGTTGCGTGCATTTTCACGGCCAAGCTCTATCAGTTTTTTAGACGTGCCGCGCTTTGGCACGGTAATTTTTATTTTAAGCTTTTTGCTGGTAATTTCGAAAAACTTTTTTTGGAGAAATTGGGTAAAAAGCTTTTCGTCTTCTACGGCATGTTCCAAAAATATTTCACGCGGTAAGTTAGTCGCATCCAAATAGTATCTTTCCAAGAAGGCAGTAATGATTTCGGAGTCAGTTTTATTTTCAACATTCTCCAAAAGCATGTTTTCCTTGGCCAAAAGACGGCCGGAGCGCACCAAAAACAAATTTACAGCGGCCTTATTTTTTTGCCTATAAATCGAAATTAGATCTTGGTTAGAATTTTTAATAGAGATAACTTTTTGTTGCTCGTTTAAGCTCTCGACCGCTTCAAGTTGGTCGCGCAGGGAGGCAGCCCGTTCAAACTGCTTGCGTTTTGAGGCTTCCTTCATTTGTTTCATCACTTTTTTCTTGATTTCGCGATTGTGTCCCTGCAGCAACAGTTCGACATCGGAGAGAACATCGCGGTATTCTTCGGGGCTGATGATACCGATACAAACCCCAGGACAACGATGAAGCTGATAATTAAAACACGGCCGCGTGCTCACTTTTTCCGCCTGGCAATAAGGGAAGATGCGTTTAATCAGACGCAGAGTATTGCGTACGTTTAAACCGGAGGTAAATGGCCCGAAGTACTTCGCCTTTTCCCGGGCGAGTCGTTCATCTTTGTTTCTGACTGAATAAATTTTGGCAATAGGCGCCGAATAGTCTATTTTTATAAATTGATAATTTTTGTCGTCGCGCAGTCGAATATTGTATTTTGGTTTATGCTTTTTTATCAGCACGCTTTCTAAAATCAAAGCTTCGAGCTCGTTGTCGGTTAAGATATATTCTACGTCGGAAATATTTTGGACAAGATTTTGCGTTTTAAAATCGCCTTTTGGCAGCACGCCAAAATACGTCTTCACGCGGCTGCGCAAACTTTTAGCTTTGCCAATGTAAATTATTTGTCCGTCCTTATCCTTAAACTGGTAAACTCCCGGATTTTGGGGCGGAGCCTTAAGTTCGAGTAGATTTATCACAGTTATCTCATTTTAATGGCTAGCATGTTAAAAAGCTAATAAACCGCATTAAGAATTAAATTCGAAATTTATAGTCCATGCTTGATAAAGGCGTAAAATCCGTGTATACTACGCTTTGTTTCTCAATTGCTTTTACGCAACCACCATGGCTCAATCAAGCGAAAAATACATCAAAATAAGAGGTGCCCGCCAGCACAATTTGAAGAATGTAGATTTGGATATCCCTCGAAACAAGTTGGTGGTTATGACCGGTTTGTCCGGTTCCGGAAAATCCAGTCTGGCTTTTGACACGATCTACGCCGAAGGACAGAGGCGCTACGTTGAGTCGCTTTCTGCTTACGCCAGGCAGTTTTTAGGCTTAATGGATAAGCCGGATGTCGATAAAATTGAAGGGCTTTCGCCGGCCATTTCTATTGACCAAAAATCCGCTTCGCACAACCCGCGTTCTACCGTCGGTACGGTTACGGAAATATATGATTATTTGCGCCTGCTTTTTGCCCGGGTCGGCATTCCGCATTGTCCGGTTTGCGGTAAGAAAATTTCCGGCACAACCATTACCCAAATGGTTGACCAGATTTTGTCCTGGCCGATTGGCAACCGCATTATGATTTTGGCGCCTCTGGTTTCTGACCAGAAGGGCGAGCAAAAATTAATTTTTGAGCAAATCAGAAAAGCCGGTTATGCCCGGGTCAGGCTTGACGGCCAAATTTTAGAGTTAGACGAGGCCGCGGGCGTGAAGCTTGATAAAAATAAAAAGCATAAGCTAGACGTTATTGTTGACCGACTCCGAGTTGACATGGCTGATCGCATCCGCGTTGCCGATTCACTGGAGTCTGCTTTAGATTTAGGTTCTGACATCGCCATTGTCATCGACGATGACGCCAAGGAAGAAGTTTTATTCAGCCAAAAGTTTTCCTGCCCATCAGGCCATATGTCTTTAGGGGAGCTGAATCCGCGCAATTTTTCATTTAACTCTCCGCATGGCGCCTGCCCAACCTGTACCGGCTTGGGGACCCGCCTTGAGGTGGACCCGGATTTGCTGATTCCCAATCCGAAGTTATCGCTAAGTGAGGGGGCGATAAGGCCTTGGACTAAAAACGCGGCTAGAATAGGCTGGTATAACAAAGTTTTGTCCGCGCTCGCCCTTAAGTACGGTTTTTCCTTGAGTCAGCCGGTTAAGAATATCGATAAAAAGCATTTGCAGGTCATTTTGTACGGCAGCGGCGAAAATACCATCACCGTTGACGGACGATACCAGACCAATTTTGAAGGCGTGGTACCTAATTTGGAAAGACGCTATCGCGAAACCGACTCCAATTATATCCGCCAGGAAATAGAGGGCTATATGCGCGTCCAGCCTTGCCCGACTTGTAACGGCGCGCGCTTGAAAAAGGAAGTCTTGGGCGTAACGGTGGCCGGAAAAAATATTGTCGAGGTTGCCAGCATGACTATCGACAAAGCCTTGGAATTTTTCAATAGTATTGAGCAGGATTTTTCTCACAAAGAGAAACATATTTCCCAGCAGATTTTAAAAGAAATCAGAGCGCGTTTGCAGTTTTTGATTAACGTGGGCTTGTCTTATTTAAGCCTTGATCGCGAGGCTTCGACCCTCTCTGGCGGCGAAGCCCAGCGCATTCGTTTGGCCACGCAAATAGGTTCCGGCTTAACTGGGGTTTTGTATATTTTGGATGAGCCGTCAATCGGTCTTCATCAACGGGACAATAATCGCTTGCTTAAGACCTTAAAGGAGCTGCGTGATTTGGATAACACCGTTATTGTGGTCGAGCATGATGAAGACACTATGCGTAACGCTGACTATATCGTAGATGTCGGTCCGGGCGCGGGCAAGCACGGCGGCGAAATTGTTTCTTCCGGCACGCCTGCGGAAATTATCAAAGACAATCGTTCGCTTACCGGGGCTTACCTTTCCGGCCGTGAAGCCATTCCGGTGCCAGGCGTGAGAAGGGCCGGCAATGGCCGCACTTTAACCGTGGTCGGCGCCGAAGAGCATAATTTGAAAAAAATTGATGCGCGCATTCCTTTGGGAAAGTTCGTTGTCCTTTCCGGCGTTTCCGGTTCCGGCAAATCTACCCTTTTAACCGATATTTTAAGCAAGGCGCTTTCGCAGCATTTTTATAATGCCAAGGATATTCCGGGCAAACACGGCAAAATTTTGGGTCTTGAGAATATAGACAAGATTATCAATATCGACCAGTCGCCAATTGGGCGGACGCCCCGGTCCAACCCGGCCACTTATACCGGTTTGTTCACCTACATCCGCGAGCTTTTTGCGGCCACGCCCGAAGCCAAAATACGTGGCTATAAGGCTGGCAGGTTTTCTTTTAATGTGCGCGGCGGTCGCTGTGAGGTTTGCGCCGGCGAGGGTATGATAAAAATTGAAATGCACTTCTTGGCCGATGTTTACGTTAACTGCGAGGAATGTAAAGGCAAGCGCTACAATAAAGAGGCTTTGGATATCCACTATAAGGGTAAAACCATCGCTGATGTCCTGGAGATGACGGTCGATGAGGCTAAGATTTTTTTCAGAAATGTCCCGGCGGTTTATAAAAAACTTGATACCCTTTCCGAAGTTGGCCTGGGCTATATGCATTTGGGCCAGCCGGCCACCACCCTCTCCGGCGGCGAAGCCCAGCGCATTAAGCTTGCCACTGAACTTTCACGTTCGGCCACCGGACGCACGCTTTATATTTTGGATGAGCCTACCACTGGCCTGCATTTTGCAGACGTCAGGCGACTGCTTTCTGTGTTATCCCGTTTGGTTGATAAGGGCAATACCGTGGTTGTGATTGAGCACAACCTAGATGTTCTAAAATCTGCGGACTGGATTATAGATTTGGGACCCGAAGGCGGTATTGCCGGCGGAAAAATTGTGGCCGAAGGCACGCCCGAGGAAGTGGCCAAGGTGCCGAAGAGTTATACCGGTCAGTTCTTAAAGCGGGTGCTTACGGGTAAGCGCGTCGAAGCTGACAGGAAAAAGGTAAAAATAAAACCGATCATCGTTGTTTAAAAATCGCCCCGCTGGGCGATTTTTGTTATGCTAAAGGAAAATGTATGCGCAAAATAGTGGATTGGACGCAAGATTATCTACACTTAGTAAAAGGAGCGGCTTTGATGTACTGGCATTCAAAGCCGCCAAAGCATTATTTAGGTTATGTTTTGGAAGATCGGTGCCCGATAATTATTATTCCGGGCATATTGCTACGCTGGGGGTTTATGAAGCCTTTGGCAGATTTTATTTCCATGCAAGGACATCCCACATATGTACTTCCCAACTTAGGCCATAATCTTTCCGCAATTTCTGAATCAGCTAAGAAGGTGCAGGAATTGATTAAAGAGAATAGTCTGCGGGATGTGGTAATAGTGGGGCATAGTAAAGGTGGCTTGATCGGCAAATATTTACTTTCCAATTTAAACAGTACGAATGTTAGGGGGATGATTGCTATAGCCACTCCGTTTTCTGGATCTGCCCTTTCTAAATTAATTCCTCATAAATCTTATAAAGAACTCCACGAAGAAAGCGAACTAATTAAAGAATTAACAATTCATAGAGATATTAATAAAAAAATCATTTCTATAATTCCTGAATACGACAACCATGTCTGGTCTGAAAAGGGAAGTTTTTTGGAAAATGCTTTGGATAATATAGAGGTTGTAGTTAAGGGTCATCACAAAGTGGTTAATGATAACGAAGTTAAAAAGCTGGTTTTGGTCTCTATTAAGCGGTTTTTTGTTGATTAGTTAGGTTTGACTCAGTGGGGTTAATATAATATAATTGGCATACTTATTATTAGTATTCGCCCTCGAATATTGTCGGGGGTGATCAAAGGAAACTTTGATGCCAAAATACGAAGTCGGTTATATTTTGTCGTCTGCCGTGGCAGATGACGAAGTAACCAAAGCAACATCCGAAATCTCAAAGGCCATTGAGAGCTCGGGCGGCAAGATTTTAAACGAAGACCATTGGGGCCGTAAAAAATTGGCCTACCCCATAGGCCGTACCCGAAACGGTTTTTACGTTTTTATAACCGCTGACTTGGCCGCCAAAAATGTAGCCGAGGTTGAGCACAAACTGCGAACCTTTGATAGTGTTATCCGGTTTATGATTGTAAGCATGGAAGAAGCTGACCGCCGCCGGGCCAAGGATGAAAACATTCGGGCCACGAGCGGCAGAAGGCAGGAAGCTGCCGCTGCCGAAGGGGCAGTCCGCGCGGAAGTTAAAGACGAAGTTCTGGATCAGCGAATTGAAGACGCCATCAGCGGTGAGAAGGAAAATGTATAGAAACGGGAAAGACAACCTAAGGTTTTCTTTCCAGCGATCCAATCTTTCCTAAGAAGTTTTACTCGGCCGTTCGCTCTGGACTGGCGAAGCCAGATCCAGGCTCAAGCCTCGTAATCTTTAAGCCGCCTTCGGCGGAGTGATAATTAATCTTTCATTTACCCCAGCGAGCGTGTAGCTTTGCTACCGCGAGCGACGTCGAGGAAAGGGGGTAGGTGGGAGGGGGAAAACGGAAGTTTTCCCACCCCAGAATATATGGATCCTGTCTAACTTCCTCGATGGCCTGTCCCGTAGCGAACTGACGGTTCTATGCCGCCTCGGGGCTCCGATGGCGAGCGAAGCGAGAACTTATCGGCGCAAGCTTGCTTACTACTGGGATTCTCCATACCAATCTTGGAATTATGAAAGTTATATAGGAAATTAGAAAGGATATACTTAAAACCCTAATAACCTTGGGTCGAACCAAAACCCAAGATTATCGAGGTAACTATACAGGATGGATTTAAATAAAGCGCAAATAATCGGCCGGCTCACGGCTGATCCGGAGATTCGCACCACCCCCAACGGGGCAAATGTCGCTTCGTTCAGTGTTGCCACTAATTTTCGTTGGACCAATCAGACTGGCGAGAAACAGGAAACTGTCGAGTACCACAACGTGGTGGCCTGGAGAAAGCTCGCTGAAATTATCGGCCAGTACCTTAAGAAAGGGAAAAAAGTCTATATTGAAGGCCGGCTTCAGACCCGTTCTTGGGAAGGCCCGGACGGCACCAAAAAATACCGTACCGAAATAATTGCCGATAACATGATAATGCTTGATAGTCTGCGCGGGTCAGAGGGCGGAGAGACCGCCCCGGCCGCAACCGAGGAGATTCCAACAATCGAAGCCGACGCCGACATTAAGAACGAGGATATTCCCTTCTGACGAAGGGAAATTCCAAGCCTCAATCCCCAAACTCCAATTCCTGAATTGACGATTGATGTTTGAGGGTTTTTGAGAGTTGAAGTTTGACTATTGAAGTTTATTGACCTATGTATAACACTATCGAACAGAAATCCTGCGCTTTTTGCAGCCAGCACATTTCCTACGTGGATTATAAAGATATCCAGTTTATGCGTAAATTTATGTCCCCGCACGCGAAGATTTTGTCTGCCCAAAGAACCGGTACCTGCACCAAGCACCAGCGCATGGTAGCCCGTGCTCTTAAGCGCGCCCGGCATATGGCGTTATTACCTTTTGTTCCGGCATAACAAAAGAATCCCCAACCCTCAATCCTCAAACTCCAAATTTCGGAACTGAAGTTTAGAGGTTGCTTGAGGGTTGAAGTTTGAATATTGAAATTTATTGACCTTATGCCTCTTTCTTTTTCAGAGTTAAAATTAGGCAGTATCCTGAATATCGACGGCCAGCCCTACCAGATAACCTGGCAGAATTTTCAGCGCACCGCCCAGCGCAAGCCTGTCCTTCAAACTAAATTGCGCAATCTTATCAACGGCAAGGTTATTGAGTATTCATTTAAATTCGGCGAGAAAATGGAAGAGGCTGACGTTATCCGCCGCAGTGCCCAATTTTTATATTTCGACGGGGGCTTTGCTTATTTTATGGATAACGAGTCCTATGAAACAGTCAGCATTCCCCAGGATAAAATTTCCGATGCCAAGGATTTTCTTAAAGACGGGCTTGATTGCCATCTTATACTTTTTGAAGGCAAACCGGTAAAAGTGGAATTGCCCGTTAAAGTTGAATACAAGATTGTTTCCACAGCCCCGGGTGTCAAAGGCGACACGGCCACTGGCGGCAACAAGCCGGCCAAAATAGAAACAGGCGCCACTGTCCAGGTCCCGCTTTTTATTAAGGAAGGAGAAACCATTAGGGTCAATACTCAAACAGGCGAATACGCCGAGCGGGCCAGTTCCTAAGTCCTATTTATAAAAATGATTAAAACAGCCTGGAAGGGCTGTTTTACTATGAGTAATTAGTATTTTTGTGTCGGGGAATGTATTTTTGTTTGTTTTTATGGTTAGTCTTGGATAAAAAATCTAATGCCGATTAACTGTTTGTCAGGCATAGTATATTTGTGAAAAGTAGTTAAATATATGAAGGTATCGCGCTTTGATGTTGTTATAAGTATGGGGCTTGGGGTGCTAGCCGCGCTGGCGCCTGTATTTCCGCAGATCCCGTTTTGGATACGGTAGGTTTGTTGGGATAAACTAAAAACAGCCCGGCCGGGCTGTTTTTAGTTTTGGTTCATTATTTCCTGGGCTGCCTGCCAAAGCGAGGGATCGTTGTTAACTTCTTTCATCCACCACCACCATTCCACACCCCAGAAGAGGATCGGTTCGATTTCGGTTTTCTTGGCATAAATCACATTGTCCTTCAGTTTGTCGGCGTTCATCAGCGTCAGCTGGTGCGCGATAGGCAATTCATTAATTTGTTTTGGCCCCCAAGGTTCGCCCTGGAGCTCTACATTTATTATCTTTAGAGCCGGACGGGCGCTTAAGGCCTTGGCAACGTAGGACTTAACGATAAAAAAGGCCGGCGGAAGATGGTAGTCTACCATTCCGAATTTTTCGTGAAATACCTGGCGGTACATGGTTGTCCCTAAAATGTCGCCCATCTTGGCTTCGGGCAACCAAGTGGAAAGTTCGCCGCTGTCGGTGATAACAATTAATTTACTGCTGATGTTTCTGACTGCCTCTATTTCTTTAGCTAGAAATTTCTCACTTGGTTCAGGGCACAAACCGAATGGGAATAAAGGCTCGTTTTCCACCTGCCAGGCCACCACAGCCGGGTGGTCGCTGTAGAGATGCACGATTTCCTCGATATAATTTATTATTGCGGCCTGCTGGTCGGCTTCAGCCAAGCTTTGGGCCCAAACCGGAACATGGCACTCGGGCCAGCGCGGCTGTTTACGGCCGACTACCAGTATTACGTCTATCTTTTTTTCAGTGGCTTTCTGCAGTTGATATTCAATTACATCCAAGTTCCATTCATTTTTTAGCGGCTGAACCTCGGACCAATAAACCGGCAGGCGCAATATTTTTACGTTAAGTTCCTCAAGCATGTCATCATAGGCCTTTTGCCAATCAATACCCAGACTGTCTGTGGCAAAGGTATGCGAAAATGTAACGCCGTATTTGGTGGGGGCGTTTTTTGGCGAATCGGACGGCGAGTAAATCATGGCAATACCAAAAGACAAGATAATGACCGCGCTGACTTTTTGCAGAAGCTGACGGGGATTAAAATCCTCTTTTAGGGTTGTTACTTTTTTGCCCAAAATATAAATGAGCAGAAATAAAAAGGCATGCTGGAAGCCCTGCAAAGCATTAACTAAACTGACTGAAGCCAGAAAAATGGCGTAATTTTGGGCGATGCCGGAAAGCCCGCCCAGCACCCTGGCCAGAACAAAAAACGAAAAGGATTTATTTTTGGCGTGCTTAACTTTAAATTTTAATTTTGGCAATCGGCCATAATGCTTGAGCACTGTCAGTAAAATAACTGCCCCGACAATCTTACCCAAAGCGCTCCAAATTAAACCCCCGACAAATGGCTGTCCAAAGTAAACTTGCTTCATTAAGATAAAATGCACCGCGAATAGAAACGAGGCTAAAACCGCCAGCGCATAAATTTTATGAAGTTCTTTTTTACCGAGCGTGTTTTTCCCGCCTCCGGCAAAAGTGATCACCACTCCGCCGAGCACCAGAATGCCAAAACCCAAAAGTTGATTTCCGGTTAAGCTCTCGCCGATGAAGATATTTGCCAAGATCAGGGTAAAGAGAGGAACGCAGGCAGCGGATAGAGGCACTACCCTTGAGGCTTCGCCTTTTTTTAGGGCGGTAAAGTAGGCCAGAAGCGCGAAAATAAAGAAGGCTCCAGCGGAGATGTCTAAAGCAAGCTGTGACAGTGTTGGCACGAAAGGCGAAAAGGGTAAAATAAGAAAGGCAAAAACGCTAAGCAAGCCGATGGTTGCGGCATAGACGGCCGGTGATTTTATCGGGCCGGCAAGGAGGTATTTATCGATGACCGCAACTGCCGCCAAACCGAGGTAGGCGGAGAGGGCTATTATTAACCAAAACATATAGTCATAAACTCCAATCTTCAAACTTCAATCCCCTTTGGGAATGCAAGTTTGGCGTTTGTTTGATGTTTGAGGGTTGAAGCTTGAGGATTATGACTGTGGTTTTATGCGAATTATATTTTGCAAATAACGGCGCAATACTTCCGGGTAATATTTATTGTTTTCAAGCAATGGCTGTATTGTTTCAACCGGAATTGCATTTTTCTTAATTATACTCGCATATTTACGGGCGCTTTCCCGAATTTCGCGCGCTTGATTATCGTAGTTTATTTTTATTAAGCCAAACCTCGGACCAAATCCCTCGGCTAACTCCAGGTTATCCATAAGCGACCAATGCAGATAGCCTCGTACATCTACGCCTTCGGTGATGGCCGTGTGCACCATTAGCAAGTGATTTAGGATAAATGGCCAACGTCTGTCGTCTTTGGCATCGGCCAAGCCATTTTCCGTAATTAAAATCGGTTTTTTGTATTTAGGCAGATGCCTTAAAACCTGAAGCAATCCTAAGGGAGCTATTTCCCAGCCCATGTCGGTCTTGGCTGAAGATTGCGGAATGAAAAAATTTATTTTGCCGTTAAAATGCACTCTCTTAACCATGTAGTAATTGAGGCCGATGTAGTCGTAATGTTTTTTTATCAGCCTTAAAAAATAATCATTGCTGAAGTAACCGATAATAGAAGCGAGTATTTTCTCGATTGGGTTATTTTGACGGGCCGGAACGTAAGCCGCCATATTGTGGGCAATGCTCACAAAATTTTCCTTATGCCCATCGCTTAATTTTTTCAAAACACGATAAGCTGCACGGTGGGCTTTGGCCATGTTCCAAAGCACTTTTATTCCCTTAGGGACATTTTTTTGAAAAGGAGGCCAGACACCCATAAAATAGCCCTGCAATACGTAGACAGTTGGTTCGTTTATGGTAACCCACCATTTAATGTAATCGCCGAAATGTTCGTTACAGTATGCTACGTATCTCGCAAATATTTCTGGGGAATTTTTGTTTTCCCAGCCGCATATTTCCGCAAACCAAATTGGGTTGGTGAAATGGTGGAGAGTAACTATCGGTTCAATTCCGTGTTCGCGTAAATATAAAAGTACCCGCCGATAATGCCGTGTGGCCTGTTCGTCGAATTGGCCAGGTTTGGGTTCAATGCGGCTCCACTCTATGGATAAACGGTGCGCATTATGCCCCAGTTCCCGAGCCAAATCAAAATCCTGGGCAAAGCGGTTATAGTGGTCGGCCGCGTCTCGGGCCGGGTGGGAGAGCAGTCCCTGGTTTTCCGCTTGCCACCAATCATTGTTGCTGTTATCGCCCTCGACCTGATGGGCCGAGGTGGCGGCGCCCCATAAAAATTTGTTTGGGAATTTCAATTCCTGCATCCTGTATATTTACCCCCAGAGCCAAACGCTACTTTGTGCGTTGGTATTCATTTAATCTTATCTTTAAGAATCTCTTTCCTTGGGTAGTTTTGAAGTAGCTTTCTCTGCGTTTGGCATCTACCATTTTAGTGCAAGCTTCGTAGTATATAAGTTTGAACGGCTTATGGAATTTATTAGTAAAGCGATGATTAGTTTCATGTTCTTCCAGTCTTCTCTTGAGGTTACTGGTATAACCTATGTATAGGCTTTTGTTTACCGTATTTTGCAAGACATAAGTGTAGAAGAACATGCTGGGGGAAGTTATACAGGATACATTGGTATTTGTATCAATGAAACAATTTACGTTCTTAGTTTTAAGTATAACATTTATTAGTTATGAGTCGCACTATCAGGAAATCGAGAACTTTTCGTACTATTACCGGCACTTTGGGCGGGATTGCCGAGCATTTTAAGCTTGATTATGCTTGGCTTCGCTTGAGTTTTGCTTTGCTGGTGATTATAACCAAGGGTTGGGCAATATTATTTTACCTAATTTTGTTTTTACTTTTGCCCGCGCCGAAAGTTTTAAAAGCACAGACCATACTGGGGCCGCTTGATTTTCAGGAGTCGGCCTCGGTTCGTTTTTTTCGCTTGGTTAAGACTGATTTAGGCCATGTCTTTGCAAGGCATACTTCGCTTTTCGGTTTTGTCTTTTTGTCCTTGGGGGTTCTTTGGTTTGCCATGCCGTTGAATGCAGCCTCGGTGATGTTATTGATTGGCGGCACGGTCTTATTGTTCGACCCGTTTGGTTTAAGGCGGCGATTGTCTGCGAATATTTTTTACGATCATTTCCAAAGAATGGATAATTCCCTTGGTGATTTGCCCGGCGTTTCCATTGAAGATGATCTGATGAATTTTCATATGTCCCGCAACAAGGCCCGCTTGCCGCAGGCCTGAACTTGGTCATTTTTCTCATTTTTGCAGGGCCTTGGCGGGCAGGCTATAATGGATATAGCCTGTTTGTCATTGAAATAAATCCAGTCTTTTAATGAAACTAAAAACTCCAATTCTACTTATTGTTTTGGCGCTTATCGCTGCCGGGGTTTATCAGGCCGCCGGCGATGGTTTTGATTTCAACTCTTGGTTCGGCGGGAGCGAGGAGGCGGCGGAAACGAGCCGGCCCAATGAGGCTGGTAATGTTGAGGTGGAAGATGTGCCCAAAGAATCAGAGGCTGAAGAAGTTCTCGCTAATCCGGGCTGGGAAACTTATGAAAATAGCCGGTATAATTTCAATCTTGAACATCCGCCCGGTTTAACTGTAGGTATAACCGCGCCGAACTCCGTGCTCGGCACTTATGATGAACCGGTGGCGGGTATTTTTGTCGGAAATTATGTTTTTATTTCGCAAGCAAACTACAGCGGTAGTTTCAAGGAATACTTTGGCTATTTTTATGACGAGGCTTTCACTACCCAAAAACAAATGGATGAATATTTTGAAAACGCCGAAGGTCCGGCCGCGGCTTGCCTGAAGGACGATTACCAAAACCCGACGGTAACGATTAAGGCCGTAACTTGCGCCGGTGAGGGCGGTGGCGCCTTTTACGCTTTACTTGAAGGCAATCAT
>Ga0155426_116_pt4 | contig 18697 bp, 21 predicted proteins | sample RifCSPhighO2_02_FD_106394 | JGI IMG/M metagenome (GOLD analysis project Ga0155426, IMG submission 106394) | Candidatus Doudnabacteria bacterium RIFCSPHIGHO2_02_FULL_46_11
CTGACGGCAGGCAGGCACACATCACGCTGCGTCAATAAATAAATCGCCAGAAATGGTCCGCACTCGAAGCTGTTAGCGGAGTAGTGCGGTTTTTGTTATAGTTTAGGCATGAAAGTCAAGGTTTTATCATGGAATATCTGGGTGTTTGGCAACTTCAAACAGGTTGCGGATTTTCTTCGGCAAGCCGAGGCGGATATTATCTGCCTTCAAGAAGTTCAGGCAGACGACCCTGACAGAGACCTTATAAAATATCTCACGGGCCAAGGTTTTTATTGTGCTTTTGTACCGGTCAAAAAGGAATGGGGCAGCAAAGTATGGAATGATGGGCCAGCTGTTTTTTCCCGTTATCCGATTATAAAAAAAGAAAATTATTTTTTGTCAGAAAAATCTGCCCGCGCCGCCGTCCGGGCCGATATCCAAATTGACGACAAGGTTTTGCATGTTTTCAGCGCGCATCTTATTCATACTCATCAGCAACAGTCAGATGTGCAGGAGGAACAGGGGAGAAATCTTATTTCGCATCTTACGGACAGCGATACCCTGATTATGGGAGATTTTAATGCTACGCCGGAAAGCGCGATTATTAAAACCTTGCGAGAAAAATTCATTGACGCTGACCCCGCCTCTATTCCCACCTGGAGCGTTTATCCCAAAGGCTGTCCAACTTGCGACCCCCAGGAAGTAAATATCCGCCTGGATTATATTTTCACCACGCCCGATATAAGGGCTGCGAACTTTAAGGTTCAGGCTTCAAAAGCCTCTGACCATTTGCCCGTGTCGGCGTTTATAGAATTTTAATATGGCAAAATTGGTCAAGCTTTTTATTATTTTACCCGTTTTAGCAACCCTGGCATTTTTGTTTTTTACCAATAGTGGACAGAACAAAACGGCGGATCATACTTTTTCCACATCGCCGGGAAAAAGCGATACCGCTGACGATAATGGCGCTGCAGGTTTTCCAATGTTTTTCGAAACTCTTAGGAAAGGGGACTATCCGGGCAGTCAGCTTGTTGTTGAACGAAGCTTATTAAACGGCAGCAATTACCGTCAATTTGTCGCATCGTATAAATCCGAAGGGTTAAAAATTAACGGCCTTTTAACTGTGCCGACTATAACAAAACCGGAAGCCGGTTTCCCGGCTATTATTTTTGTCCACGGTTATATTCCACCGGACGAGTATTCTACTACCGGCAATTACGCGTCATATCAGGCAGTGCTTGCCAGAAACAGCTTTGTTACCTTTAAACCTGATTTACGCGGGCATGGAGATTCAGAAGGTGAGCCGGTTAGCGCGCATTTTTCCGAAAAATATGTCGTCGATGTCTTAAATGCCATTGCCACACTCAAACAATATGAAGAAGTTGATCCTGACCGGATTGGCTATTGGGGCCACTCGAACGGCGGGGAAACAGGTCTGCGCGCGGCCGTAATTTCGGCTGATATCAAGGCCGCGGTTTTTTGGGCCGGCGTAGTGGGCAGTTTTAAAGATATGCTTGAGACCTATAATGCCGAAATTCCTTTTTTAAGAGATCGAAATCACGAGCTTTTGGATGAAAATGGCCTGCCGAGCAGCAATCCGGAATTTTGGAATAAACTCGACCCTTATTCTTATCTCAACAGTATTATTGCGCCAATTCAACTGCATCACGGCACGGCTGATACAAGCGTGCCTTTCGCGCTTTCAGTACGGCTAAATGAGGAGCTTCAGAAAATAAATAAAACAGTTGAATATTACGAATACCCGGGCGACGACCATAATTTAAGCCGCAATTTTAATACAGCTTGGCAGAGGACCATAAATTTTTTCAATGTATATTTGAAATAATGCTCTAAACGAAGCGATTTGCCATATTAGACTAAAAACCCATAGCGCGTCAGGGCTTATTTTTGTACCATTACAGGATGAAAATTTCCCTTGATTATCCTCGATTTTCAAAAAATACCCTACTTGTGGTTACCGGCGAGCAAGAGGCCAGGTTTTTTCATGCCTTGGGCAGAGGGCTTAATGAAATAGACGATTTTAAAATTGCCAAACCAAAGTTTACCGACCGCGAAGGTTTGTTTGCCAATAGCTCCGGTCACGGCACGCTTCTGCAGCGGGGAGCGGGCTATGACAATCAGGATGAAAAGGTTAAGCAGGATTTTAAAAAGTCTCTCAAGCAAGTACTGGCCTATATCGCCAGGGACTACGAAGTTGAACAGGTTTATATTTTTGCCCCGCCGCAGGCCCAGCCTCCTGTTTTGGCCAGCTTTCCGCCCAACCTTTCCGGAAAAATAAGCCTTATTTTTGACGGTGATTTTACGCAGCACCACCCCAATATCCTTTTGGACAAAATAGATAAGTCAAATAAGGTTCAAGAAGGCTTTGAAAAAAATCCTGCGATTAAAGAAGAAGCCCTAAAAATATTGCAGCGGTCTGAAAAATAATACTTATTTAAATACTTATTTAAATAAGTATCTCGAAAAATCGCTTGTTTACACTTCGTAGTCCCGCCAAGGGCGGGACGAAGTAGTGGTGTTTATTTTCGTTATACTCCCAACTCCTGTAATTCTGACAGGACTTGTTTTACACCGTATAACCAGCTAGGACTACCGGGCTGAACGTAGAGGCCGATAAATTCTTCCGGCGGCAGATCCTTGTAGCGTCTTTCCAGTAAATCATCAAAATCTTGAATCCACTCGGCGTAGCTATCGTATTTGCGCAAAGTGGGGGGAGTGCCGCCAATCCCGCTGCAATTATAATAATAACAATGCTTGCCAAAGGTGCTTTCCACAAACGAGATTGCCACCATAAGCTTCATGTTTTTTGAAGTTGCAAATGCTTCTAAGGCTCCGTCATCTTCGGCGAACGGCGAATTATAGCTTGCAAGATATTGTTTTAATTTTTCTTTTCGAAGAGCCAGTTCTTCAGCTAACAGTTCCTTTTCGTCGCGGCTGCCTTTTATTAAGGCGGTGAAAACCGGCGAGGCGACATCAATTACTTGCTGTGAGACAACTTTGATGCCCTGTTCGGCAAGTTCTGCTCTCCTAGCCGCGGCATTATAGACGACGCTATTACCAATCGGTTCTGATAACCTCATTACAAAAAATACTCCACTGGCAAAGGACAGAACCATTAGGCACAAAATTGCCAAAACCGTGCGTTCGGCAAACCAGGCCATTGAGGCGGAGTAGCTGTCTGGTATGCCGGTAGCTTCGAGCCATTTGGTAACTATTTTCGTGCCTTTTCTTATTTTTCGTTTGGTTTCTACTTCCATCCCGTACAAAGTCTAATGATATATTTGTACTAGTTAACCTTTGTTTCATTTATGTACCCCGATATAGTGTGCATGATATGATGACTGCTACTTTGTTCGGGATCCATTCCTACCATTTTATTTATTATACCAAATTGGGCAACACGGCCAAAACCGGGCATTATTTTACTATTCGGGTCCAAACATCGACCATAACTAGCGCTGGTAATTTAAATAAAAAAGAGCTCCTTTCGGAGCTCTTTTGGTTAAGCCTTAGCTTGTTCGCTGGGCTTATTTTCTTCGGTTTTAGCCGCATCGGTTGAAGCAGCTTGAGTATTTTCGTCAGACATTGTGGAGTTTCTTCCCCTGCAACACCTATATCCGAAGCATCACAGCATAATAATCAAGGTCTTATGGATATAAGACCAGTAACTAAGCTTATCATCAAACAGGCGTAAGGTCAATGCTAATTCAATATATTTCGCGCTGTGGCAGGTTATTTGGTATCATATAAATACATATAATTAAATTTACTCTATGAATGATGTAAATCTTTTGGCGGTTTTGGTAGCTGCCGTTGCCAGTATGATTATTGGCAGCATTTGGTACGGTCCGTTGTTTGGCAAGCAGTTTATCCAGGCTATGGGTATGGATAAGTGGAGCCCGGAAAAACAGGCCGCCGAGAAAAAGAAGATGGGCATGACCTATGCTCTTCAGTTCGTCGGCAGTTTAGTTATGTTTTACGTTCTGGCCGGCTTTATAGGTAGAATGGGGGATCTAACTCTCAATGAGGGAGTTATTACCGCTCTTTGGGTATGGATCGGTTTTGCCGTACCCTTTAAACTTGCCGAAGAAATTTGGGGCGGTAATATGAAACTTTTTTGGATTGGCATTGGCAGCCATTTGGTAACTTTGCTCGCCGCCGGCGCAATTATCGGCGCTTGGGCGTAAGACCAATTTAAACAAAAAATCGCTGAAAGGGCGATTTTTTGTTATCCTAGAATGCAGGAATATGAAATTTATTTTACACGGCGGTATAGACCAAAATAAACCTGCCTTGCCGCAGCTCAAGGATTTTTTTAGGGAAATGACAAAGGGTTTTGAAAAGCCAAAAATCCTATTAGTTTTTTTCGCTGGAGAACCAGAACGTTATCCTGATATGCTCAAAGAAGCTAAGGAATTTTTCAAATTAAGCATTCCTGAAAAGGAGGCGGTTTTGGAGGTGGCCACAATGGATAAATTTAATAAGCAGGTACAAGAAGCGGATATTATCAATGTAACCGGGGGAAGCACTTTGTGGCTAGTTCGTGAGATACAGAAAATCCCAGATTTTATGAAGACGATCCAGGGCAGGGTTTACGCTGGTTCATCTGCCGGCATGAACGTGTTGGCGAAATATTATTATTCGGATACCTACGACAGTGTTAACCCAGGCGCAGGTTTTCTGCCAATAAAAACCTTCCCTCACTGGATACAGGACAGACAAAATAAACTGGATGAACTTAAAAATACCGGCGAGGATTTACCAGTTTATAAGCTTAGCGAGGGCGAGTTTATAACCCTGGAGTTTTAATAAGTGTATTTATGAAAACTTTTCTGAACAAATTGCTGAAAAATTTTGTTCTAGTTTATAGTTGGCCATATTTGCCTTGGCATTTGGTTGCCATTGTCGCCACATATTTTTTGGTTACCTTAGGGCTTGATTGGTATTACTTCAGTTTAACTCGGTCATTAGACATTAGTTGGCTTTGGGTTCCGGCAGGAATACTCGGCGGCTTGTTGCCGATTCTCATTCCAGCAGTTCTTTTTGTTATTGCCAAGTATCATAAGGATCAAGATTTATTTAGTAAATCTTTGGTTTTAGCGCAGGCTGCGATGCTCGGCTGGCTTGTATCTTCAATATATAAAGTTTTTACAGGCCGAATTCCTCCTGATTTAACCAATTCGGCAATAGATACAAGCCATGGCTTCAGGTTTGGCTTTTGGGAGGGAGGCATATTTTGGGGCTGGCCGTCTTCGCATACTACCGTGGCCTTTGCTATGGTTATTAGCTTTTTGGTGCTTGGTTCAGTAAGCCGCAAAGCTAAATACCTGGCCTTTATTTACGCCCTATATATAGGTTTTGGCGCCTCCATTGGCTTTCATTGGTTTTCAGAATCGTTCGCCGGCGTCGTTATAGGAACAATCGTAGGAGTGGTAGTGGGTAGAAGTTATAAACTAAAAAATGCTAGTATAAATTCATGAAAAATAGAGTTTTTATCATACATGGCTACGGGGGCCATCCGTCGGATAATTGGTTTCCTTGGCTTAAAACTGAACTCGAAAAGTTAGGTTACGAGGTTTACGTACCGGCTATGCCGAATACCGATACTCCGCAGCTGGCCGAATGGCTATCTTCGCTTAAAGCGTTAATTTCAACACCTGACGGAAACACCTATTTTGTAGGGCATAGTTTAGGCTGTATTACTATCCTTAGGTATTTAGAATCTCTCGGGGAAAATCAAAAAGTCGGTGGCGCGGTATTAGCTGCTGCTTTTATCGATCCCATTATACTTAAGGAAGTGAATCATTTTGTTTCCGAGCCCCTAAATGCAGAGAAAATAAAGCAATCAGTAGTAAAGGGTTTGGTTGTAGTTAATTCGGATAATGACCCATATATGCCATTTGAACAGGCGGAAAAATTAAAGCTTTTACTTAACAGCCGACTAATAAAGGTTCATAATGGTGCGCATTTGAGTGCGGAGGCCGGATATACCCAGCTCCCGGTAGTTTTAGAAGAACTTGATAAGTTAATTAATAAATAATTTATGAACCAACAAATACTGGATTTTATCAAGAACGAACGTGTAGGTGTCTTAGCCGTAGAAATGTTAGACGGTTCTCCTCACGCGGCTACGGTGCATATTGCTAACACAGAAAACCCTTTGCAGTTTTTCTTTGAGACTTATAAGGATTATCGCAAAAGCGAGTCACTTTTTGGTAGAGACAAAAGCCGGGCATCATTGGTAGTAGGTTGTAATGAGCAAAATAGGCAGACAGTTCAATTGGATGGGGAAGTGCGTTTGCTTAAGAATGACGAAGAGAAGAAGTTATTTGAAGAAGTATATTTAGGAAAGTTTCCAGAAAAACTAGAAAAATCCAAAGACCCCAAAGTAGTATTTTTTACCTTTATTCCAAATTGGTGGCGCTTTACGGGTTGGATGAAGCCGGAAGGTAAGGTGGTAATCAGTTCTGAAGATAAACAATGATGAATCCCGTATAACTTCCTCGATTGTTCTCCTCATCAATCTTGGGACTTGCAGAGTAGTATGGGAATAAGTAGATAAATAATAAAGCCCCGCTAAGCTTGGGTCGAACACAAAACCCCAAGATTATCGAGGTAAATATACGGGATGAAGATCGGCGTATTTGATTCAGGGCTTGGAGGATTAGTCATACTTAAATCGCTCGTTAAGAGCTTGCCGGAGTATGATTATATTTATTTGGGCGATACTCAAAGAGTACCTTATGGCAATCGTTCGCCGGAAACTGTGTATCAGTTTTTAGAAGAAGCTGTAGATTATCTTTTTAAAAAAGACTGCGCCTTAATTATTGTGGCTTGCAACACTGCTTCGGCCGAGGCTTTGCGAAAAATTCAAGCTGTATATTTGCCCAAAAAATATCCTAATAGGCGGGTGCTCGGCGTTATTATACCTACGGCTGAAGCGGCTGTGGAGGGAAAGGTTAAAAGCGTTGGCGTGTTGGCAACAACCGGAACGGTAAATTCCAAGGCTTATGTTAGAGAAATTAAAAAGCTCAATAATAACATCAAAGTAATACAGTCTGCCGCGCCCCTGCTTGTGCCGCTTATAGAGAATGATGCTTTAAGCTTTTCAGAAGATATAATAAAGCAATATTTAAAGCCTTTTAAAAGTAGCCAAGCCATTATTTTAGGCTGTACTCATTACCCGCTTTTGAAATCCAAAATAAAAAAATTTTCCGGAAAGCGCATTATTTCCCAGGACGAAATTATTCCTGAAAAATTTAAGAATTATTTGGTCCGTCATCCGGAGATGGGGAAGCGTTTAAGCAAAAACCGCCGTCGAGAGTTTTTAGTAACCGATTTAACCGAGCATTACAAATTGCTTGGCAGAAAATGGTTCGGACCGGCGCTAAAATTTAAAAAAGTTGCGATTACTTGAATTCTATAATTAATTCTAGAATTCCGGCCGCTGGATTTAATTAATTATTTAGTGGTAGTATTATTGCTATGCGACTTTTATTTGACTATATAAAACAGCATAAAAAGACCCTTATCGGAGCTTTGATTTTGGCCGCCATAAACCAGACTTTTTCTCTGCTTGACCCGCAGATTTTTCGCATTATCATTGACCGCTATGCAATTCGGGCCGGCCAGATACCGGCCGAAGAATTTATACATGGCGTATTAATTTGGCTTCTGGCTTATATGGGCGTAGCTTTGGCTTCAAGAATCGCCAAGAACTTCCAGGACTATTACGTCAACGTTATTACCCAAAGAGTAGGCACAAAACTTTACGCTACAGGCGTGAACCATTCTTTCTCGCTGCCTTTTGGGGTGTTTGAGGACCAGCGAAGCGGGGAAATCCTTTTAAAGCTTCAGAAGGCCCGAACCGACTCGCAGGCCCTGATACAAAGCGCGATCAACGTAGTATTCCTCACGGCTATCGGCATTATTTTTGTTTTGGTTTACGCGTTTATCGTGCATCCCTTCGTCGGCTTGGCTTTCTTTTCGGTCATACCGATAATCACCGTGGTTACTTTTTTGATCAGCCGCCGCATTAAAGACGCGCAAAAGGAAATAGTCAGGGAATCGGCCGCTCTGGCCGGCGCCACCACCGAAACCATACGCAACGTGGAGTTGGTAAAAAGTTTGGGGTTGGAAGGTCAGGAAGCCAACCGGCTGAATGCCGTAAATGAAAAAATATTGAGGCTTGAGCTCCGTAAAATTGTTTTAATCCGCTATTTAAGTTTCAGCCAAGGAACGCTGGTCAACGCTGTGCGCGCCGGGATTATGTTTTTAATGTTATGGCTAATGGCGACGAATAGTATGACCTTGGGCGAGTTTTTCAGTCTGCTTTTTTATTCTTTCTACATTTTTAATCCTTTGTCTGAATTGACCAACGTTACTTCGCAGTATCAGGAGGCAAGAGCGAGCCTTGAGGCGCTGCAGGAAATTTTGTCCATTCCGCCTGAAGAAAAGCCTACAAAGCCTAGGCAGGTTGAAAGTTTGCGGAGCATTGAGTTTAGCCGCTTGAGTTTTCGTTATTCGCAGGGTGATACCGCATCAATAAAGAATGTAAGTTTCGGAATTCGGGCGGGGGAAACGGCGGCTTTTGTCGGCCCCTCCGGTTCGGGCAAGAGCACCTTGGTCAAATTAATTTTAGGTCTATACCAGCCAACGGAAGGCAACCTCTTTCTGAACGGCATTGATTCAAGAGAAATAGATTACGAAAATTTTAGACAAAAAATAGGCTATGTATCCCAGGACACGCAACTTTTTGCCGGAACGATTCGAGAAAATCTTTTGTTTATCAATCCCGCGGCTTCGGATGACGATTGCTTGCTGGCCTTAAAACATGCCGCAGCCTTGCCAATAGTTGAGCGAGGGGATAAGGGACTTGATACTAAAATAGGCGAGGGTGGCATTAAAATATCGGGTGGCGAGAAACAGCGTTTAGCCATTGCCCGCGCGCTTTTGCGCAACCCCGAACTGATTATTTTTGACGAGGCCACAAGTAGCCTTGATTCGATTACGGAAAAGGCCATCACCCAAACTATAAGGGATGTCGCGAAATATAGGCCGAATCTAATGACCATTCTTGTCGCCCACCGGCTCTCCACTGTTTTGCACGTCGATAAAATTTTTGTTCTGGAAAGTGGAAGCGTGATCGAGGAGGGCGCCCACCAGGAGTTGCTTAATAAGCAAAATCTTTATGCGGCACTCTGGCGCGAGCAGGGCGGAGTTGCTATAATCACCCCATAAGAGGGCAGGAAAGACAAATTCATAAATTATAAAATAAAAGATACCCGAGTCTCGGGTAATTTGTTGTCTTATTTCATTTCAGAGTTAAATATACAGGGATGAAGAATTATACTAGGCAGACCTATAAAATTTTCTGGAATCACGCCAAGCGTTATAAATTGGTTTTGTTTGTCATGATCATTGGTTTGATACTCGCGAATCTGGCTGAAGTTTATGCGCCGATTTGGTATAAGCGGCTAATCGATTTGGTTTCGTCCAACCAGGCGGATAAATTTGACCAGGGCGTGCGCATCGTGATTTTTGCTTGGCTGACGCACATGATGGCCTGGCTTTTTTGGCGTATAAATACTTTCGTCAATAATTATTTCCAACCGCGGGTAATGGCCGACCTCCTCAACACCTGCTTTAAATATTTACAGTTGCATTCCTTTACTTTTTTCAGTAACAATTTTGCCGGAAGCCTGGTCAAGAAAACCACGCGCTATGAAAGGTCTTTTGAGAACATCGCCGATCAAATGTATTGGCATATTGGCCAAACCGTTATTCGTTTTCTTCTCATTTTTGCGGTGATGTGGTGGGTAAATGTGTTGTTTGCTCTGATTTTGGCGGTATGGGTTGCACTTTATTTTTATCTGCATTTGAAATTCACTAATTTCAAATTGAAATATGACATTCAAAAAGCTGAATTAGATTCCAAGATGTCAGGTTTTTTGGCAGACACCATTACCAACAACTTGAATATCAAATTTTTCGGCGGGTATAAAAGGGAAAGCAAAAGCTTCGCCGATCTCAACGAAAAACACTATAAAATCAGAAAATGGACATGGGATTTGGCGGCCATGGCTGAAGCCGGGCAGTCTTTCATGATGGTGGCCTTGGAACTTCTACTGCTTTATGTTGCCTTGCGTTTGTGGCGAACCGGCGCGGTAACGGTTGGCGATTTTGTGCTTATTCAAGTTTACCTGTCGCAGCTGTTTGGCCGGCTTTGGGAGCTTGGCCGGTACATCAGGCAGATTTATGAATCCTTGGCCGATGCCGAGGAGATGACCGAAATTTTGGTTGCGCCCCATGAAATTCAAGACCTGCCGGGGGCGGCGCAGCTTCGAGTTGAGAAAGGTGAAATAGATTTCAAAAGCATCACCTTCGGCTATTACGAAAATACAAACACCTTCAAGAAGTTCGATTTCAAAATCAGGGCAGGCGAAAGGGTGGCCCTGGTAGGTCCCAGCGGCGGCGGCAAAACTACCATTGTTAAACTTTTATTGCGATTTCATGATTTGGACAAAGGTGAAATTTCAATTGACGGCCAGGATATAAGCAAAATAACACAGGAATCACTGCGGGCTAATATTGCCTTGGTGCCGCAGGAACCGATTTTATTTCACCGCGGCTTAATGGAGAATATCCGCTATGCCAGACCAAATGCTACTGACCAAGAAGTTATAAAGGCCGCTAAGCTCGCCCACGCCCACGAGTTTATTTCCAGTTTTCCGGACGGATATGATACGTACGTTGGCGAACGCGGTATTAAACTATCAGGCGGGGAAAGGCAGCGCGTGGCCATTGCCCGGGCGATACTTAAGGATGCACCGATTTTTATTTTGGATGAGGCGACAAGTTCGCTTGATTCAGAATCGGAATTGTTTATTCAGGACGCCTTGCGCAATTTAATGAAAGGCAAAACTACGATTGTCGTTGCGCATAGGCTTTCTACTATAATGCAGATGGATAGAATTGTGGTTATAGAAAAGGGAAAGATAATCGAAGAAGGCAAGCACGAAGAGTTGGTTAAAGCCAAGCAGGGGATTTACCAGAAACTCTGGAAAATCCAGGCTGGTGGCTTTGCGGAGTAGTTTTGAGCGGTAGCTCTTGAGTTTGCATTAGTCGTCGGCCGAAGAAAAGTGCAAACTTTAGGGAGGAGAGTTTAAAAGGGCAGTGAGGCGAATCAATTATAGAGGAATTGCAGAAAGCTATCAATTCACTTTTGTTTGCCGTATCATTATGTCATGGAAAAACTATTCATAAAAAATCGCAAAGGGCAGAAAATTGCGGTAATCGTGGAAAAGCCGGAAAATCCAAAGGGCCTGGCTTTTGTGATGCATGGGCTTGGTAGTTGGAAAGAACGGCCTATAACAAATAGCCAAGCCGCCCCGTTCCTTAGCAACGGTTACACTGTAGTTCGCTTTGATACAACGAATAGTTATGGCGAAAGCGATGGGTCTTTGGATAAAGCCACAACTACTAACTATCTCGAAGATTTAGAAGACGTAATTTCTTGGGGTCAATCCCAGCCTTGGTATCAGGAACCTTTTATTTTATCCGGACATAGTCTCGGAGGAATTTGTACCGGAATTTATGCCGCAAAGCACCCTGAAAAAATTAAGGGCTGGAATCCTGTTGGTTCAGTTATTTCTGGGGAATTGCGTCTGCAACAGGATAAAAACCAGGAAGTTAAAACTCTTGGTTATAAAGATATATCTTATTGGGATAGTAATGGCCACGAGAAAGTTACTCGATTACCATTGTCTCATTTTGAAGATGCGTTGAAGTACAATCTGCTTGATGTTGTAGATAAATTAAGGATGCCGGTTCTTATTGTTATTGGTGAGCTAGATAGCGCGTTACCTCACCAATATCTGCTATATGAAAAGCTATCTGGTCCAAAAGAATTGGAAATAATAGCAAACGCACCCCATACTTTTGAGAAAAAAGATCATTTGGACAAACTGCAACAGTTACTTGATAGGTGGATAAAAAAGACACTTAATAATTAAACTTTTGTCGGCCGAGAGAAGTTTAATTAAATCGATAAAAAGATGAGAGTGCGCATTTGTTGACGGCCGTGAACAAATGCGCAGGGGAGCCTTCGGGCTCCCCTTTGCTTTACCAACGCTCGGTGAGATAGCACCGCCAGCGCGCGCCCATCGGAACGTGGTTGTGCTGGATGCTACTGCCGGCGAAGACCACGCCGTCGACTTCCATGACCCATCCCCAGTCACGCCCTGGCGGGGCAATGCTGTTGACTTCGATCATGTAATCGTCGAGGTCCCTCCGGCTGGGGTCGTTGGAGAACCGGATCGTCAATCCGGCATCTTCGAGCGCTGTTTTAGCAGTTCCATCGCGCCAGGCTTTGCCCTGGAACTCATCCGGATCTTCCGGAACGATCGGCGCGATGGATTCTTTACTGCAGCCAAGCGTTGTGGCCAGCGCGGTCAGCCCTATATTCCGTACGGCCCTGCGTCGGTTCACGATACCTCCTACGTGATGAGTGTGCGCCTATTAAGCGCGGGAAGTAGGCTTATTTTTGGGCATCAAACTAGCGAGTCCTAGGCTTCCGAAAATCATAACGCCATAAATGGCGTATTCTACCCAGTCAACGTCTCCGGCCAGTTTCTTATTCGTTGAAATAGTTATCGGCACCTTAACGCCAACGGCAGCCTGAAGCTCGCGAAAATCGGTGGGCATGCCGACAATGGAAATATTCGTTTCCATTTTTTCCTGGCCGCCGCTTACATCAAGAACCAAAGTAATTTCTTCGCCCTGCTTTAGGGTAAAGTCAGTCGGTGAAATGCTGATGCGCTCCTTGTAGTCATCGGCATAGGCTTCAAACTTCAATGCCGATTCATCGGGATTGCGTACTACAAGCTTTACTTGTTTACCCTTGGCGGAATTTATCTGCACGTCGAACTCTGACGGCGTAACCTCAATACCTGCGGCAAAGCTTATTGCCGGTAAAAAAAGAAATGAAACAATAACTAGAAGCAGTCGCATAAATTATCGGGGTGTTGCCCAAAAAATTATTTGTCCAGAGCGTGCTCCGGCAACCCCCGAAAAAGTTTCCGGCAGGCTGATATTCAAATTCAAAACTTGCGAATCGCCGCCGTTTAAGCGGGAAGCAAACAGTTGCCAGGAAGAAGCGCCAATTTTCAAGTACGATACAAAGACCGAATCGCCGCCGACATCGGCGGTAATGTCTAAATCCACGTTGCCGTTATTGGCGGCGGTAATTGAAGTTGAGGCAGAACCGCCCGGGCGAAGCGTGCCCAAATTAACGCTGGTCGGGGCAATAATGAACGATATGGTTCTTTGCGGCGGCGGAGCAACTTGATCACGTTCGATTGTGACACTCAAATCCACAACTTGCGACATTATTTCATCAGAAGTTTGCGAGGCCGAGCCAAAATACCAAAACACTGAATCGTTGTTTTGCAGAATATAATCAGCCGCGCCGATAGAAGGACGTATGTTGTTCACCTTGTATTGCCAGCCGTTTATGCCAGAGGCTTGGTCATTTCCGATTTGTTCGAGGTACGGACCAAAACTTGTATCTCGAATAACATAGCTAAAGCCGCACTGGGTTGAGGCGTTGCGGACTATGTCTAAGGCGCTGGGGCCTTGTGTTTGGCCCTGGCAAATAACTCCAGCTGAACCCTGAATAGTAAACTGGAAACCCGTAGATAGGGTGTTGTAAATATTTAACGGCAAAGTGCTGCCCTGCAGGGCAATCACGGCGTGGGCAGTGTTTGAGGCAGAAAGCGACTGCTCGCCGGACGTGGCATTATATTTAAAATAACCGCTTGGGTCTTGCAATGACTCAAGAAATGTTCGCGGATTGCCGTTTGGTTTGTTCCAGGATTCTACTGACTGACCAGCCGCGTTTATGGCCCACATTGCCCAAGCCGTGGAGGATGAATCTGAAGCCGTGCTACCGAAAGAGCGAAAGCCTCCATCATTATTTTGTACGGAGTGCAAATAATTTAAACCGGCGGTAGCGCGCGGATGCGAGCCTGAACCTGCAGAAATAAGGGCAGTAATAGCTGCGGCGGTCATATCGGTGCTAGAGCCTGCACCTGGCGCAAAACCCCAGCCGCCATCGCCGTTTTGGTTGTTTAAAATGAAATTTTTCGAATTAACTATGACAGCATCCGAAACAGGTTCACCGGCCGAAATAAGCGCTAAAATTCCGAAAATATCGTCATTTAGCAGGCCTGCATCGCCAAGCTGGTTGTTGTTTTGAAAATTTTTAAGACGGTCGACATAATCGGTATTTCCGAATGTTCGCGGATTTTGGTTTAAGGCGGTAATAGCCAAAATCGGAGTTGCATAGCCGATGGCGGTTATACTTGAAATATTAGCTAAATGGCCGGTAGGAATGGAGGTTTCACCTAAAGCGGCCAAGCCGATCGTGGCCCAAGCCTGGTCGCCATGCGAGAGCAAGTAACTTTTAGCGCTGGACGTGTTATAAGCTGCGGAATAGTTAACAGGGAGTAAGGCAGTAACAGTTGCGGCCAGTATCAACAAACTGATTTTCTTTGACATATTTATCTTTCTAAACAAAATAAACGCCCGGGAAGAGCGTTTTGTCAAAGAAAGTCTTTGGACTTTGCGCCCTATGCTCGTAGGGAAGTTTATTTTTTACCATTCTCGCGCAAACGCGAAAATAGTTTTCTTTTCACCATTGGTTTTCTGACTTAGCGCGCATATGCGCCTTACAGTTGCGGCACAGTACTGGATTTGCACCAGTTTGCCCAAATGGCGAAATTTGAATTGTTAAGGTATTTAGATTTTATGCCTCACTTCATCTAATGTCAAAGTTAATCTTTCCACAACCCCATGGCTAGTGCTAGAATAAAGTTATGTTTCCCGTATAACTTCCCCGATACGTGTCCTGTAGTGTCCGCCCAGGGCGGACTACTACTGGGATTCTGCTAGTATTGTGTGATGAGGTGAGCAAGATCAGTATTTAACTACGCATTTAATTCCGGAATTCATTAACTAAATCTTAAGCCGCAGAATAGAATAATATAAGGTTTGTTTATAGAATTAACTTAATAACCGATAAATATGGCTTTTATACAAAGTCTTAAGATTATCGGGGTAAATATACGGGATGGTATTAGTTTTTGACATCGGCGCGACCAGCACCAGAATAGCCCGTTCTCAAGACGGAAATACGCTTTCCGATATTGAAGTTTATGGTACGGTTGACGATTTTGAAAAAGAGCTTGAGCTATTTTCCCGGTATCAAAATGAGTTTTTGAAAGGCGCGGAAATTAAAGGCGTGGCCGGCGGTTTGGCCGGGTCGTTCAACAAAGATAAAGGCAGTTTGTTCCGCTGTAAAACTAAATCATTTATCAATGCTCCCTTCAAAGAAAAACTGGCGGAAATTTTTGCTGCGCCGGTTTTTTTGGAAAACGACGCTGTGGTGGCCGGTTTGGGCGAAGCTCATTTTGGCGCATCACGCGGCTATCATATCTCCGCATATCTTACAATCAGCACGGGCTTGGGCGGGGCAAAAATTGTTGATGGTAGGCCGGCCGAGCGCACTTGGGGTTTTGAGCCTGGCAAACAGCGCGTGGTCATAGGCGATCAGTTGGTCAGGCTCGAGGACTATATTTCCGGATCAGCCATTATCAAAGAATTCGGCGCTCGCGCCTCTGATATTCACGATAAGGCTGTGTGGGCCGAAATCGAAAAAAGAATAGCTTTAGCCATTAACAACACTGCAGTTATGTGGTCGCCGGAAATAGTAGTTCTTGGCGGCGGAGCGGTGCTCGATACTGACTTGGATCTGGCCAAAGTCACGGCCGAACTTGAAAAAATATTACTTACTTTCCCGGCGCTCCCTGTTTTAAAAAAGGCCGAGCTCGGCGATTCGGCTGGGCTTTATGGCGCTTTGAAGCTTTTAGGCTAGGTTTATGCTGAGCGAGTATAAAAAGGCGCGCGAATATCTCGAAGGTTTGATCGCGGCAAGCAAAGAAAGTAAGGTCAGGGATTTTCCCGACCTACGCGCCAAACGAATGAGCCGATTGATGAATCTGCTTGGTATAAATCAGGCAGATTTTAAAATTATTCACATCACGGGCACGGCCGGCAAGGGAAGTACAGCCAATATGATTCACTCCTGTTTAGTTGTCGCTGAAAATAGGGCCGGCCTCTACACCTCGCCGCACTTAACTACTTTAATTGAACGGATAAAAGTGGGGGATCAATACATCTCTCCGCGGGATTTTTCCAAACTGGTCAATAGAGTTAAACGCGTTGCTGCCGGGGTTAAGAAAACAAGCCTTGGGCCCTTTTCTTATTTTGAGGTTTTATTGGCTGTTGCTTTTCTTTATTTCCGGCAAACAAAGTGTGAATACGTCGTGCTTGAGGCGGGCGTTGGGGGCCGGAGGGACAGTACCAATTTTGTACGCAGGCCGCTCGTTAGTGTTATTACCAACATCGGCCTGGACCACACTTATGTTTTGGGCAAAAACTTAAAGCAGATTGCCTCGGACAAGGCGGGTGTTATTAAAAAAGGTTCGAAATTTTTTACAGCCGAAAAAAAACAAAGTCTGCTCGCTGTTTTCAAAAAACGGTGCCAAAAGGTGGGCGCCGACTTCGTTTTCGTCAAAGGCGATAATGAAGAATTGGCTGCGGCTGTGGCCGGAGAATTGGCAGTCTCAAAATCAAAGATTAAAACCGCGCTAAAACGGGCCAGGCTTCCGGGCCGGTTTGAGTTGGTTCAAAAAAAGCCGTTGATCATTTTGGACGTAGCCCACAATACCTTAAAAATGCAGCGTACTTTGAAAAATTTAAAAAAAATTAAATATAAAAGATTGCATCTAATTCTTTCCGTGCCCTTTAGCGGCCCTCTTATAGCGGCGGAAAAATTGATAATTGCCAAGGCTGATTTTATTTATTTTAGCCATGAGACTTTAAAATGGCAGGCGGTAAGTTACAGGCGGACTATCCAAAAATCACTTGGCAAACAACTGGCCCAAAAAAACTTTTTAATTTTTACCGATCCGGAAGCGGCCTTGAATAAAGCCTTAAAACAGGCACAAGTGCAAGATTTAATTCTAATTACGAGTTCATTTTATCTTGCCGGAATGTTAGGGCGGCGCTGGCGCTCGGAAAATTTTATACTCACTAAGAGGCGACCTTTTTAATTCCTTTTCTTTACAGTGGGGCATAACTTATGGTATACTATATATGATATGTTCCCAAAGGAAGAAAGCAAAAATTCTGAAAATCTATCTGCTAATAGTTTTAGCCACCTCCCGAAACAGGCAACCGCCCAGGGTCTGACCTACGTTATCGGCGCCTTTGGTTTCGTAGCGGCGCTTGCTTGGAATGAAGCGATCAAGTCTTTGCTTGATCGTTTTTTTAAGTCCGATAACAATGTCGTTTCTTTGTTTGTTTATGCTTCGGTAGTTACCATAATCGCCATAATCGCCACCGCCCGCCTAGCTAAAATTAATCAAAGGTTCAGTTCGGTCCAGGAGAAAAAATAAATGGCGGTTGTGCATAAGGAAATACATCTTAATACCAATAAGCAATTTCAACTTTATCCCATTACCAAGCAAGTCGAGCAGATTCTATTTGATTCGGGAATCAATTCCGGCATCTGCAACATTTTTGTTCCGCATTCGACTGCGGCCGTGCGCCTAAACGACAACGAGCCGCTCTTGCACCAGGATGTTATGAAAATAATATACCGCTTGGTGCCGGTTGACATTGCTTACGGGCACGACAATTTTGAGAACAGGACCAATATCAACCCGAACGAGCGCAGTAACGGCCATGCCCATGTCAAAGCTTTCCTGGCCGGCTCCTCGGAGACCGTACCGGTGGTCAACGGGCATCTGCAGTTGGGGCAGCATCAGAATATCTTTTTCGTTGAATTCGACGGCAGCCGCAGCCGTCAGGTAAATGTTACGATTATCGGCGAGTGAAGCTCTACTAACTACTAACTACTTACTAATAAATAAAAGGTCGAATTTCCGCAAAAATCATTGATATTAAATTAGAAAACAATGGATACACTACAAGATCAAATTGTCTACTCCTTTCAGTCGTTGTGGGACAAATTGGCGGCTTTCTTGCCGAATTTGCTCGCGGCGATTATCGTTTTGATTTTGGGCTGGTTGGTAGCAAGTTTGCTTGGCCAATTGGTTCAAAGGGTCTTAACCATGATCCAGTTGGACGTTTTGGCCAACCGCTTGGGCCTCGATCGTTTGGGCGCTCAAGTGGGCCGCAAGCTCTCCTTGGCCGCTCTGGGTGGTTGGTTGATTAAATGGTTCGTTATCGTTGGCGCTTTCTTTGCCGCCGCCGATATCCTGAACCTCGATAATGTCAGCAACTTCTTTGTTGCTCAAGTGCTGCCTTACTTCGGCCACGTTATAGCAGCAACAGCAATTTTGGTTATTGGTGCCGTGGCGGCTAACTTCCTTAGTGAAGTTGTCCGCGGGGCGGTTCGCGCAGCCGGTGTTAATGTAGCCGGTGCCGCCGCTTCCATTACCAAATGGTCAATTGTCGTAGTTACCGTCCTGGCCGCGTTAAGCGAATTGCAGTTGGCTGATGACTTCCTAAGAACGCTTTACATAGGCATCATTGCCATGATCGCCATTGCCGGCGGTTTGGCTTTCGGCCTTGGCGGCCGCGACCATGCCCGCAAGGTTTTGGATGACAT
>Ga0155426_101_pt3 | contig 17312 bp, 21 predicted proteins | sample RifCSPhighO2_02_FD_106394 | JGI IMG/M metagenome (GOLD analysis project Ga0155426, IMG submission 106394) | Candidatus Doudnabacteria bacterium RIFCSPHIGHO2_02_FULL_46_11
TTTTCGTATTTATCCAAAAGCTCAACCTGCTCCACCAAATCACCGCCGATCTCGCGTATTAAATCAAAATAATCATTCGGCACAAAATCATTATTCACAATAAAAGAAATATCGCGAATAATCGGCGGATACTTGCTCACCTCAACAAATTTTTGGCCGAGTTTTAGCTGACCTGTTACGCGCGCGTCGGATGACCACAGCAAACGAATGTCAGGCAGAGACATTGAGGCCATAGCCAGCCTCTCCAAACCAAAACCGAAAGCCCAGCCGTGATAGCCGGTCAGGCCGAAATTTGCGAGCACCGTTTTTCGAGCCATGCCCGAACCCACCATTTCGACCCATTGGCCGCCGATTTCAGCTTCCATTTCGAAACTAGGGTCAGTGTATGGAAAGTTGTGTTCGTAAAAACGAAAATTCACATCGCCAAAAATTGTGCGGCCTATTTCAGAAAGCGCATTTTTCAAATCATCGGGTGTGATGGTAATTTTTTCGTCAGGCCCAATATACAGGGCACCGAACTGGTGAAAAACATTCATATGCTTGCTGTCTATTTCGTCCTTGCGGTAAACCTTTCCGTAACAAATCACGCCCAAACTCTGCTTCTCGGCAATTCTTTTTTTAATTTCAGGATGGTTGAGATAGTAATACCAAAATACCGTGTCGTGGGTACGAAGAACATGATTATCGTCAATATAATAAGTGTCGGAACGGCTTCGAGCCGGATGGCCCGGCGGCATATTAAATAAATCAAATAAAATGTTGGTCGGAATGATTTCAGGTATCTCAATAACGTCAAAACCTTCCAGGCTTTTAACCGTTGAAGCACGTTTGACAATTTCATGTAAAGGGCTGTCGGGACTGCGCGATAAATCGGGCATAGCCAAATACCGCCTGATGCGCAAAGCCTCAAAATCTGTGCGCTTATCAAGCTCTTTTTTTAGCCTATTTTCTTCGTCCCGATCTATGGTAATTGTTTGGCCCATAAAATTTCAGCTCAACAAATCACTGTATCAGATCAGGAGAAAATTTGCTACCAGTCTGCGCCTCGGGTTTTAAAATCAATATTCCCGGCTCATCATTAAGTGAGCCAACGCCTAATTCGTAGGCGGCGCAAATCATTCCCTGGCTTTCTACTCCGCGAATAGTCGCTTTAGTTAAAGTAAAGGGTTTGCCTTCGGGATCGCGCAAATTATGCGTGATTTCTGCGTCGGGTAGAGCTAAGACAACTTTATCTCCCACCTCAAAATTAAATGCGCCGCAAACTATCGGCTCCACAACTTTATCGCCGGTATTGAGTTTTACCACCCGCAGCCGATCGGCATTAGGATGTTTTTCAAAAGATAAAACCTCGGCCACAACAACTTTATCGTCAATAATATTATCCGACGACGGCTTAAATAAGCTGAAAATATTCTTAAAATTTATCTTCATAAAATGTTCGCGGAGCATAAGGCCTTATCGGGCTTTGCCCGTAAGGACTTATGAGAAGCGAATCCTTGCAAGGAAGGTGTGAGGACTGCGGCCACAGGCCGCGGTGATGGGAAGAGGGAACCTTCGGTTCCCTAAGCTCCCAGTTCAAAATCTCATGTCTTTTTCAATAACTTGGGCAAGCTCTTCGGCCGAATTTATACAGCTCAAGCCGTTTTGCGAGGTGCAGGAGACGGTAACTATAAAAGCCGCTTCGGGCTGCGGAACAATGTATTCAATTGTCGATGAAAGCAGTCCCAAGCTTGACGGGTTCGAAGATTCCCGTTTTGATTCTAAGGCAAAACGGTAGGCCTGGGTTCCGCCTATTTGCGCTTCCTTATAGCGCACCTCGCCGGTACTCATTTTGCCCAAACGCTGCAATTCTGCTTCTATTAACCCCTCGCTTGTCACCTGTCCGGCGCTATTGACGTTAACCATAGCCTGAATCTGTAGGTAGCGGGCGTTGGCGGAATTCTGCTCGATAAAAGTTATATTAGTGGGCAAGACCTGCGTTTTTTTCCAAGAGCCCGGCAAAACAACCTGATAATGATAAATTTCATCCTGGTAAGCAAATTGCCCGGATGATGCAGAAACCGGGGGAGTGTTTTGCGGACCATCCGGCGTTTTGTCTTGCCATAATGGGCCGGAGGCTAAAGTCGTAACCGTGGGTTCATGAAGCGCGCCTTGCGAAAGCTTGGCCAAAATGGATTCAATCTCGGCTTCGGTAAGCTTGACCTCGCCGCCCGCAGTTGGCGAGTAACCATCCCTTAGCTCTTTACCGTCGTTAAAATTGTCATCATCGGAGTGCGGCGTAAACGGGCTTGTCCGAAAAACCTTGAATTCATCCCCATCGGCCAAGCCGTCACCGTCGGTGTCGGAGTCATTGACAGCGGTGCCCAGCTCCTGCTCCTCAATATCAGTTAATCCGTCATTATCGGTATCCTTATTATCATCAATTGGAGTTTCCGTGATCGTTCCCGAACTTGTCGTATCCTCTTCCTGGTTCATGGTATTTTCTTCAGCCACACTTTCTGACTTTTGACTCTGCCAAATCATAAATCCGGCAAAAGCGATCAAGCCGACAACCAAAAACGCAATTAAAGCCACCATCAATTCGCGCCTGCGCCCGGACTTTGGGCCATTTTTACTTTCTAAATGCCTCTCTAGATCTTGGGTGAGCTTCGGGGGCGGCGGTATTGGCGGGGCTGTCGGCTTTTGGCGGATGTCAGGTTTAGACAGCGAGGAAGCGGCCACCGCAGGTTTAGCCGGCATCGGCGGCGCGTGAGGCATGGGCCTGTTTTGAGGCGCAATTGGCGGTTCCGGGGCGCCGGGCCCCCCAGCCATGGGCGGAGCCGGAGGTTCTTGAGGCGCACTGCCTATGCCTTCAAGATCCGGCATAACCGTGAATTTAATATTTGATACCAACGAATCTTCCGGTTTATCGGCCATATAGATCCTGGGGTGGGAAACTTCCGTTTCCCCCTCCCACCTACCCCCTTCCTCGGTACGCTCGTGGTGGCAAAGCCACACACTCGCTGGGTAGATCGGATTTAATAATAATTTTGTTTTAGTGCGTCAAGAAAGCGATTTCTAGAAGTATAAGAGACATCGAAAGTAGAATGACACTAAGCAAAGTTAAGGATCCAAGAGATTGTAGAAACAAAAGAATTATAAAAAGAAAGGCCAACAATATCCCCTGCCGCAGGCTTATTTTGGCAAAAAACGCCAAGGGACTGTTTTTGGTAAAAAGTACGCGCAGACCATAGCCTAGGAAGGTAAAACCAATTACGCAGAACAAAAAAAGAGAAAGGTAAAAGGCAGCAACCCCCCAAAAGCCGGCGAGGTTAGGGTCAATATTGGCTATTACCAGAATAAAAGTGCAAAGCGAGGCCAGTAGGGCTAGAGTCAGCGAAAATAAAAAACGTTTGGGTGAAAAATCATGAAAGCTCACTGGGTTATTATACCATATTCCCCCAATAAACATAAAAAAGACCCGCAATTCAATGGTCAGGCCTTTTTTCTCTCTTTAAATTATTCCAGTTCTCTAATTTCAACTTTCGAATCTACTTCGCCTTGGATAACCGAGCCCTCCGGCTCAATGGCCTCATCTCCGACGGCAGGAGCAAGAGGTGCGGTCTCGCCGGTTGGAGTTCCGTCCAACCCAGAGCCAGATTTATCTGCGCTTATCTGGCCTTCTACCTGCGCCTTCTTGGCTACTTCAATAAACTTTTCCGCTTTTTCACGTCCGGTCAGTTCCGTGGAAATCAAAAACTGCGTTACCGCCGTGCCAACAATATTAACTTCAGCCACTGTTACCAGGGCTTCTGTTGAACCGATTATTTCAGTAGTCGCTTCAGTCTCATTTTTAACCAATTCACTTTTTCCGGATTTTGTGGTCAATTTTGGAGCAATAGTGCCAAGGAAGGCAATGGTCGCTTTGCCAACCTCATTCTTTATCTCTTCAACCTCAACTTTTTCAGCGAGAGTTAAGGAATCGCCTTTGGCCTCAAGCGCAATTATTTCTCTTACCCTTTTCTCAATAATGGCAATTTGAACTTGCTGTTTGGCCTCGCTATCAGAAGCTAAACGTACCTGGGCATCTTCTATGGCCCGGCGCAAAGCATAAAAGTTGTCGCCTGGCCTGCTGTTATTAAATGCGTTAACTGCGCCCGCGCCGAGAATGACTAAAATCAGCGTGGCAACAAGGGGCGCAAAACCTAAATTCAACCTGAACCAAGAAACACGCACGTCAGTCGAATTCAAAGAAGATTCTTGCTGCAAAATGTGAAGATGTACCTTTTCCCAAACTCTAAACCGGCGAGTATTTAAATCGCCCAATTGCCTGTCAAAAATTTTGCGTAAATGTTTGTCTAAGCTCATTATTTAAAGTATTGTCTGGCTCAAGAAAGTCTTGTCTTCGCTTTCCATGTCGTTCGCCATTTCTTTCTGAAGCTTTTTTATAATTCGGTGCACCCTCACGCGCACGGCCACAGAACTTGCATCCACCCGCGCGGCGATTTCCTCAAAACTCAAGTCTTCCGAATAACGCAAGTGAAGAATTGCCCGCTCATCGTCGGTCAACCCAGACAACAAACTGCTGGTAAAACGGGAGCTGTAGTATCGGTCGACATTGACTTCCAAAGCCTCCGCGCCGTCGCTTACTGTTTCCTCTAGTCCGTCAAGGGCCATAGCCGCCTCCCTGATTATTTTGCGCCTCCTGTCAAAAGCCCGGTGTTTGGCTATCTGGTAAAGCCAGGAAACCAAAAGCTCTGGTTTACGCAACTTCCCCCTATTATCCCAGACGTAAATGAAGGTAATTGATGTTACATCTTCAGCTTCAGCAGAATTGCCAAGAATGGTCAGAAGAAACCCATAAATCTTACCGAAATAGGCGTCAAAAAGCTGTTTAAACGCCTCTTCATCGCCTTGCTGAATTTTTTCGGCCAACTCTTTTATGTCCATCGCGGCCTCCCATCATAACACAAACCTTAATTTCATTTATTATACCACGATTTTAATTATAACCAAAATCAACCCGCCCTTATTAAAAAAGGCGAGCTGATAAATTACCTGTTAGCTATCTGGTCACGCTAATCGTGGCAGACTGCTCGGCATCAGGAGCGCTTACGGTTATGCGCCCGTTGGCCGTACTGACAATGTCATAACCCGTACCATTTGTACTGCCACCCGAAGGGTCAACCGGCATGCTGACTAAATAGGTTTCATTGCTGGTTAGTACGCCTAAATCCACAAGTCCGGAACAAGAGGCCGCGCCGGTTCGACAAATCTCGCCAAGGGTAGTGGTGATAGCCGAAGGCAGGGCCCCGGTATCAACGTAATACTGATACACGCCATTAAGAATTGTGTTTACGTCGCTGCGACGCTGGGCATTCCTGGTGTCGCCCAATTGCTTGCCGGGATTGATGGCTACTATAACTATGGCGGCCAAAATACTTATGGCGGCTACCACCAAAAGAACTTCGAGCAGGGTGAAGCCTTTTTCTTTATTAGAAATTCTTTGCATCTGTCTAGTAGATTGTTTTAGTTTTTTGTTTCGTTCGCCCGCCGCGTCGGCGGGTACAGGCGACCTTTTTATTATTATAGAATAAGTTGCCAAGCATTGGCAAATATCATTCCCAAGAAACAATTATCACACCGTTTCCCGTGCCTCGGTCAGCAACAATATTAACCTCCCGCGTAATTTGACCGACAGTTCCTCGAGTAGTAATTGTCCGCTCTGAACCGCTGCCAGCAGTGACGGTATAACTGCAGTCGGCGCCGGCTACGGTTAGATTGGTTGTTCCGGAATAACTCCCGTTATCGTCAATGCGCTCTAGCGCCGCCTCGGCGCAAGCGTCCGCCACGGACTTGGCCTGTGCGGCTTGTACACTGCTAAAACTGCTGCGAGTTAAATTAGTGCCGCTCAATAGTAGAGTCAGGGCAATTGACGAGGCAATGGCGCCCACAACCAAAATAGTCATCAATGTAATATAACCGTTTTGCTTGATAGTTTTATTGTCTAAGACTGGCTGTGCCATAAAAAGTTTGCGCATAATCATACTCCCGCCGAACGGCTGGGTTTACATGCTCAAGGGTGAAGCTTATTCTTATCACTCCGGGCGAACCGGCAGGCGTTAAATTACGAAAGCTCAAATTGGAGGCAATCACTCGACTTGAAGTGAGATTAATATCCGAGCCGGCGCCTTCGCGCACATATATTGCCCCTCCGCCTAAGCCCAATTCGGTCGGACTATCTCCACTTACCGGCATAGTTAAGGTCAAACTCGAAGCTGCACCAGAACTGGGCGCGTCGATCGACAAGGCATTCGTGGCAGTCTGTGTTATCAAACGCAAGACAAACGCTCCTTGTTCATCTACCTCGGTCACCACCTGATTGCGCACCCGCGATTCCAAGGTGATTGTGTAAAACGCAGTTATGCCAAGCAGAAGGATGCTAGTGATAGCCACATAAAGCGCTGTTTCAACAAGCGTAAACCCTGCGCAAATTTTCAATTTTGCAATTTTCAATTTTGCAATTTTCAAACAATAAATTAATTTTCAAAAATTTAAGATTGGGAAATTGTTTGGCTGTCGTTATAAAATCTCATTGTGGCGTCAGGTTAGAAACTGTCTTAATCGAACCGTCGAGCATTGTAAACTGAATTGAAAAAGTGATTCCCGTGATATTACGGTTAAAGTCAAACCAAGTGATGGGATAGACCGTCGAATCAGCAGCAAGATTGAAATTGGCGATATTGATATTGGCCCCGCTATTTGCATTTCCCGACCAAACCGACGCGCCATTGATGGTAATATTATTCAGCCTAGTAGTGCCAACAACCCCGCTCCAATTTAGGCGCATACGGTCAATCACGATCGGCGAAGCGGAGGAATTCTGAATGGTTATGCCCACAACCCGGCTGTTATCGGTTGGGCTGATTTGCATGGCGGCTGTATCAACCGTGAAATAACTCGCTTGCGTGGGCGGGGCAAGCGTGTCCTCCCAATCCGTTAAATAACTGGCCAAAGACACACTGCCCGCGCGCTGCAAATTCTGCGGCCATGTGACTGTCGAGGTTATTTGCTTGGTGGCGCCATCCAGCGAACTAATTTGAATCTGGCGGGTGAATCCGTCGGTGATATCGCTTGAGCCGGTGAAGTCCCAGAACGCGGTTTGGCCCTGTTTGATGATCAGGCCGTGAGGGCCGTTGGTTAATAAATCGAAATCGTTATCGCGGATAGAGCGTACCGCCTCAAGCCCTTCTTGAGCCAAAAACACCGCCCGCTGGCGGTCGCCCGAAAGCGCCGAACTCATCTGCCCATAAATAATTGCCCCAATTACGGCCGTTAACAGCAGAGCAAAAATCGAAGCCGATAAAATCACCTCTACTAGACTAAAACCTTTGCTGTTTTTTAAGGATAGTGTTTTTAACATCAGTATAAAACTGCGCCCTTGGCATTGATCGTTATTTGCATTGTGCTGCCGTCGGCCATGCCTAAATTGACCGTCCCGGCCAAAGCTGGCTCGCCCGAAACGGCATTAAAAACGATTTCATTCAAACCGGAAACATCGAGACTGCCGGCTAAAGCGACGGTCTCGTCATACTCTGTACTGCGCGAAGCAAAATTTGTGCCTTGAAAAAGAGTTATAACTTTGCTCGCCGGATCAATGTGAACTCCCCAGTCAGCCTCGCTTTCGCCGTTTTGCGCCAGCATTTGCGCGCGCCTTAAGGCCTGGGCCAAGCTATAGCCGGTTATATCGAGATTATTTTTTGATTGGATATAAGAAAACACGGGCAGTCCCACGCCGGCAAGCAAGCCTATCAGAGCAACAACTAAAAGCACTTCGATTAGAGTGAACCCTCCCTTGCGCTGCAAGGTCACACCATCAGTTGGCGTGAGGGTGAACCCTCCCGCCTTTTCAAATTTTATTCTATTCATCAATGACACCGACAAATTCCTCATTAACCCAAGCCTTGCCGAACCCGGGAATTAAAATGCGGTACCAGCCGTTTTCAAACAAATCGGCTTGGTAAACCTGGCCGGCGCCTACCTGCCTGATGACTTCAGACTCAAGGCTCGGCTCGCGCCTGACATTAAGAAGCACTCCGCCGCCGGCGCCCGGAAGTATTTCTATCTGGCGCGGAATTTCTTGCTCAATCGGCTCGTCTTCAACCTGCAGTTGCTCTTCCGGCGGCGCGCTTTCTATGACTTCGGTTTGCCGAGGCGGAGGCGGGGCGGTATCGATGCTTCCCTGATTGTTAAGCCCGCCAAGCAAACTATAAATTGGCAGAATTACGGCCAGCGCAATGCCCACCACACCCAACCAAACTATAACCAAAAGTATCGGCTCCAAAATCACGGACAAATTCTTTATGGTAATTTCGGTTTTAGCGTCGTAAATTTCCCCTATCTTCAGCAAAGTCTTGGGCAACCTGCCGGACTGCTCCCCCGAAGTAATCATCTGCTGCACCGGCAAGGGTATCAGTCGGGCTGAAGTTTTGTATGAGGCGAAACTTTTTTGAAAAGAATTGCCTTCTTCCACATTGGTCTGCAAATGAGCGTAGAATTTTTCGTAAAATTTTACGGTCGTCGCCTGCCTTAATGAATTGAGGGCCTGGGTTACGGGAATCCCAGCCTCAAGCAAATTGCCGAGAATGTAGCCAAAACGGGCTATTTCAACCTCCAAAACCAGCTTCCTTATGGCGGGCAGAGAAAAAAGTATGCGCTGACCGATGAACTTGGTTTGAGGAAAAACAAAAATATAGTAAAAAACAGTTACAAAGAAAGCGATAAAAACAGGCACGGCGTATATGCCATATTCAGCCAAAAAATTGCCCAAGGCGATAAGGGCAATGGTGATAAAAGGCAGTTTTAAGTCCAAGGCGGCGAAAACCGTGGCCAGTCGGGGCAAGATAAACCAACTGATACCGATGCCGACGACGACCGATATAACAACCACCAGGGCCGGATACATCATGGCCGACCTTAGCTTGGCCCGGAAAGATTTTTCCTTTTGCTGCTGCTCGCCCACGGCCAATAAATTTTCCGGCAAGCGCCCGGTTTCTTCGCCTATGCGCAAAAGCGAAATAACGTGGGCCGGCAAAATTTTAGTTTTATCCAAAGCCTGCCAAATTGGCGAGCCTGAATCAATCTCCTCCTTGAGCTCATCCATAATACGCCGCATGGCGCTGGTTTTCATTTCGCCTTTTAGGGTTTCAACGGCCGACAAAATATCCATACCGCTGGTAAGCAACATGGTGAGATTTTCTATAAAATATTCCTTCTCCTTACCCGTGCCGAAAGAAATTGAAAGAATGCTTTGTTTGTGAGACGTTTTGGTTTTACTTGGCGGGTTTTTTGCCATAAATAGTGTCGGCTTCAGGCGGCGCCACCCTAATTACCTCCTCTAGCGTGGTAAAACCGCTTTTAACTTTTTCCAAGCCGTCTTCAAAAAGCGATTGTGCGCCTTGCGACCGGGCAAGCGTCCAAATTTGCGCGCTTGACGGGTGCTTGAGGATCAATTCCTTCATTTCCGGACTGTTTAGAATCATTTCATAAACCGCGACTCTGCCTTTGTAGCCGGTATTTCCGCAAACCTTGCACCCCTTGCTCTTGTACAGAGTGATGGTCTTGTCGCTGAAATATTTATCGGCCTGCGGTATGATACCGGCCAAACTCTCAATTTTAACCGAGGTGCTATAACGGCAGGAGTCGCAAAGCCGGCGAACCAACCTTTGAGCGATTATAATCTGCAAGGTCGAAGCAAGAAGGAAGGGCTGCACGTCCATGTCCAAAAGCCTGGGTACGGCCGTGGCCGCATCGTTGGCGTGGAAAGTGGAAAGAAGCAAGTGTCCCGTAAGAGCGGCGTTGACAGCGATTTCCGCCGTTTCCTTATCGCGAATTTCACCGACTAAAATAATATCCGGATCCTGTCTGACGATCGAGCGCAAGCCGTAGGCAAAGGTTAAATTTGTCTGGTTATTCACCTGTATTTGGTTTATGCCCTCTATCCTATATTCAACCGGATCTTCAATGGTGGTAATGTTTACTTCCGGCGAATTAAACATCTTGAGCAGCGCATAAAGCGTGGTGGTTTTGCCGGCCCCCGTCGGACCGGTAACCAAGATCATACCAAACGGCTTATGGGCCGCTTCGAGCAATATTTTTTCCTGCCCTGGCGATAAGCCCAAACCTTTTAGCACCAAACTCCTGACATACTCGGACAACAAACGTATGGCAATTTTTTCGCCGTCTAAGGTGGGCATAATTGATACGCGCAAATCCGCCGTTTTACCCTCTCTGCCGTAGCGTATTGAACCGTCTTGGGCGGAAAAATGTTCATCAATTCGCAAATGTGCCTGTACCTTGATACGATTTAAAATGTTGTCGTAATATTCCTTAGGGATGCGTCCTGCCTCGTGTAAAACTCCGTCTATTCTGAACCTTATGATGACCTCTTTGGCTTCAGGTTCAATGTGAATGTCCGAGGAGTGATACAAAATGGCGTCTTCAATGATTTCGTCTATTATTTCCGGAGCGATGCGTTTCTGCTGTAAAAGGATTTTCGTAAACCTTGTCTCGAGCGGTTTGCGGTAATGTATGAAAGCATTTTCAATGTCCTCCGGCAAAGCGTAATAAGTCGTGATCTTGGCCTTTGGAAATACCTTCTTCATGTCGGCCATGATCTTCGGATCCTTGGGGATTTCCGTGGCCACGACTATGCCGTTTTTGTCCTCGGCATAAAGAACGGCCTGGTATTTTCTGGCAAGGTCCTCGGGTATCTTTAAAACCTGGTCGCGGGACGGGCTGTTCGAGGCTAAATCCGCAAAAGGAACGCTAAAATACTCGGCAATGGCCTGCCCCAAAAGATTTTTGTTAATAAGATTGGCGGAAAGAAGATAGTCTGCTATCGAATCATCCGTTCCTTTGACCGCAGCTACGGCCGTCTTCAAATCAGCCTCGGTAACGTAGTTATTGCCTAAAAGTATTTCTTTTATTTTTGTATCGTCTATCGGCATTATCTTATTTCATAATGAGAGTTACATGGTTCGGCCAAATTCAAAGCGCGAACGAGCATTGGACCGAAGCGTAAGCAGAGCTTGCGCCGATAAGTTCTCGCTACGCTCGCCTTCGGTGCCCCACGGCGGCGTAGTTATTACTACGGTGAGAGCCAAGCGGAGATAAGCAACGAATAAGTTGGCCAAAGCGACGTCAGAAGCGGGCTCTGCCCGGTCTGTACGCCGCATCCATGTAGCTCTCAAACGGTTTTCCTTACATAGTCGACTATAGTATTAATCGGCGTATTCGATTTTATGAAATACTCTTTGGCGCCGAGAGAAAGAGCCTTTTTCGCGTCTTCTTCCTGCGATAAATTGGTCGTAACGACAATCGGCACCTTTATATTTTTTTCGCGCAATTCCTTCAAAACCCGAAAGCCATCCTTTTCCGGCAAAATAAGATCAAGCAATATGAGATCAACCGGTACTTTTTCAGCTATCTCCAAAGCCTGGGCCCCATCATAAGCCGCCTCGGTCTTAAAACCGGAGTGCTGAAGCTTAAGCTGCATGGCCCGCGAAAGCGGCCTGTCGTCCTCGACAATTAAAATAGTTTTTTGCTTGTTGTCCATTTGTTTTCTTTTAGAGATTTTCGATGAAACTGTCCTTTAATTATAACACTTCCAAACTCCAAAAAGCAAAAGAAGACCGCCGAGAGACTCGGGGTCTTCTTCGGCGGCTGACTTACAGACTTACAGGGGCGTGAGATGGGCGGCAATGTTGGTCTTCTCAAGCTGCCGCCTAAGGCGAGGATGCAGATTGGCGATTCTCACCTGTCTGCCTGCCTCGAGCGCTCGCGCGCAGGCGCGTCCAAGGGCCTCAACGCCCGGCCCGTCGATCGTGTCAGTCTGGCCAAGATCGAAAACTATCAGGGCAAAATCTGACTCGAGAAATGCATCCATCTTCTGGCGAACCGGGGCTGCCGCCGTTCTGTCTATATGCCGGTAAAGCGCCAGCCTGTACTCTCCGTTTTCAAGTAAAACCACTATGCTCTGTTCCGCCATTTGAGCCTCCTTCGGACTTGAAGTTAAACCTAAAATAGCGCATTGTAGCGCCATTCGTCAACCCTGTATAGTTTCCTCGATAATCTGCTGTCTTTGTGCGACTTTGATTGAGCTGGGTATTATAAGCAATTATACTTTAATTAAGTTTGATGTAGTTTTACCGCAGATTGGGAGGAGCAGAATCGGGGAAGTTATACAGGGTCAAGCCCCTCCCCACGCTCGGGAAAAGTTATTTAAAAACGTTCGTGCTCGCGGTATTTGCAATCATGTGAAATTCTGCTATCCAGCTGGCTGAATGCGTCATGCTTGATACAGCTGATTATCTCATCAACCGTATTCTCATAATCTTCTTTGAGTGCGGCCAAATCTTTTTCCACGCCCAAAAACGAGACTTTCTCCAGCTTGTTTTTCAAGAACCAATACTCTAAGTCTTTGACTTTTTCCTTAAAAAACTCCTGCGCCGCCCATTGATAAATTAAAAGCTGTTCTTTGTCCACCTTGTCTATTTTGCGCGAGGCGCCGGTTTTATAATCAATAATAACCAAACCTTCCGGTGTTTCATCCGCCCGGTCTATTTTCCCGACAAAAATGGTGTTCTTCAACTTAAGCCTAAAAAATTCTTCCACATATTTCGGCTTACAGCCAAACTTTTTTAATTCCTCATAAAAATTCTTCAAAATCTGTTGGCCGTTTGAACGGTATTCTTCCATTTGTTTTTTGGAATCAAACCAATCGTCAATAAAATTATCGTGATAAAGCTTGTCTAAAACCGAGAAATCTGGAAGTTTACCCTGATCCGCTTTTTTGGTAAAAAGATCGGTTTGGAGTCGGCTTTGCATGACCATTTTCACGAACTTTTCAAAAGTCTGGTGAATAGTTAAACCAAACGAAAGCGCAGCGCTCCCTTTTTCCGGCAAACCCAAAACGTATTTATATTTATACTCGAGCGGACAAGCCCGAAAGGCAGAAATATGCGAAAAAGAAAAATTCTTCGGTATGGGTAAGGTAATTTTGGTAACCGGCGGCGTAAAGCTTACCTCGCCGGTCGGTTTAGATTTTTCTTCTTCAGCCAGGCCAAGCTCAACCAAAAACCTGGAAGGCTTTTTTGTGGTTTTGCCGCCGTAATCAAGAGCGCGTGTTAAATATAACCCGAATTTAGCTCGGGTCATGGCCACGTAAAACAGCCGCCGCTCTTCCTCAAGGTGGATATCACCCTCCGGCAATATATCCTTAATCAAAACTTTAGGAATTTCTATCTGTTCGTTTCTTTCAATTGTCGGAAATCTTTTGTCGACCAGGCCAATCACAAAAACATAAGAGTATTCGAGGCCCTTGGCGGCGTGCGCGGTCATTAATTTTACCGCTTCCGGCCCGGCATCCGGGTCAAAATCCAATTTACCCGCATCCCCTGCCTCCAGCTCAAAATCGATTGCTGCCATAAAGGCCCGCAGGCTTTTGTTGGCGCTCAAATTCTGAAAATTCTGCACTTTTTTAGCAAAACCCTCAACATACTTAGCCGACTGCAAACCCTCAAGCGTATTGCCGCGAATTGTTTTCTCAAAATCCAGATCGCTGAATATTTCAATAAAAACCTGGGCAACATTTTTTTCGCGCGCCAGTTTGGTGTGCTTTTCAATAAATTGCAGGAGTGCGTCAATCCCTTTTCGGCTGCCCGCGTCTATTTCCTTGATAAGCAAGTGATTCTTGGCCGCCTCGTAAAGGGATAAAGATTTCTTTTTGGCAAAATGAGACAGCTCGACTGCCGCCGAATGGCTGATATTAAAAACCGGAAAACAAAGCACGCGGTAAAAGGCGGCCGACTCGTGGTAATTATCAAGCAAGCGGAAATAACAGAGCAAATCGTAGATCAAGGTTTTACGATAAAGTCCTTTATTGGCGAAATAAATATAAGGGATATTTTGCCTGTCTAAGGCCTCGATAAAAGGCTCAAGTGCGTCGTGGCTGCGCGCGAGGATGGCAAAATCGTTCCAAATTAGTTCTTTATTCTTGCTACGTAGCTCAAGTATTTTATCCGTTACCGCTTTGGCCTCGGAAAGATAATCAGAAAACTGCAAATGCTCAACTACGCCCGGCTCCGTTTGGTTGGACTTTAATTTCTTAGAAATTTTCAGCTTCGCTTCTAGGCGATCTGGATCGTTTTGTTTTATAAATTTGTAGGCGCTGTCCAGAATTTTCTGTCCGCTGCGGTAATTTTCGGTCAGTGTGACGAACTTGGCCTGGGGGTAATCTTTTTGAAAATGCATGATGTTCGAAATCGAAGCTCCCCGAAACTTAAAAATACTTTGGTCATCGTCCCCCACCACGGTAAAATTATTTTTTGGTGCGGCTAAAAGTTTAATTAGTTCGTACTGGCTGTAGTTAGTATCTTGGAACTCATCAACCAAAATATACTGGAATCGTTCCTGGTATCTCTTTAAGACGGCGGGCCTGGTCTTAAAAAGCTTCAAGGTCTGCAATATCAAATCTCCAAAATCCAGGGCAGAATTTTCAAAAAGCAGTTTTTGATATACATGGTAGGCGTTGGCCACCTCGTTCAGGCGCATGGCCTCTTCGGCCACGTCATCGCCGCTTATAAAATCAGCCGAATCCTGATTCAGTTTGGCACCCTCGGCATATTTCAAATATTCTTCCGGCAGTATTTCCTCATCTTTAAGGCGGGAAAAATGCGAAACCAAAGCCTTGATAAATTTGGTCGGGTTGCCAAGCGGCCGGTAATGGTCAAGCTCAAATTTATCTAAGTTATTGCGAACCAAAAGCCATTGACCGGTTTCATCAAGTACTTTAAAATCAGGCAGGCCAATTTCGATGCCGTAGTTTTTCAGCACTTCCTCTCCGAACGAATGGAAAGTGGAAATATGAGTATTAACAAAACCGTAAGGCAATAGCTTATCCACCCGCTCGCTCATTTCTTCAGCGGCCTTTTCGGCAAAAGTTAGAGCCAAAATAGATTCCGGCTTCACCCCCCGCTCTATTAAATAAGCAATACGGCGCGTGATAACCGTGGTCTTGCCCGTGCCAGCCCCGGCCACGATCAACATCGGCCCGTCCTTATGAGTAACGGCCGCGATTTGTTCCTTATTCAAACCATTAAGTAGTTTGGTTTGTTTCTCGTTATCAGACATATTGTAACCCTCAACCCTCAATCCACAACCCTCAAGGAATCCTCAAACTTCAATATTCATTCGAGCTGAAGATTGGGTTTTGGAATTTTGTTGAAGCTTGGGTGTTGAGATTTGAAGCTTAACTACACACCCTTAATGAGTTAAAAACTTTTCAATAAAATCAGACCATTCATTTTCTCCCAACACATCTTCTTTATATCGATTCCAAAACTGTTGAGGTGAGACAATTGGTATATTTTCATATTCTTCCAACAGGAGCAAGTCATTGTCGGAAGAAATTATATACTCCGCTTCGGCTGCTACGGCCGAGGCCAAGACTTTGTCGTCTTCTTTGTCTCGCGACACTCCTCTTACCCGAATGCCCCGAACTTTTTGCAGCTTATCCAAATACTGAAGTAATTTGGCCTTGTATTCCTCATTCATCATCTCCCGGCCTACAATCATTTTATTCTCCCGGTAAAGTGACTCATTAACAAAAGCGAAAACAGAGCCTTTTAAAACCTCGTCAATAATCTTATTGGCGAAGGAATTGTCGTCTAGATTCCCGTCTATTAAAACATTTGAGTCTATAACCAATCTCATGATTTAGCATAATTTTAACAGTTTTTTACCCCTATTGACAAACATTTAATTTGGGTGTATAATAATACTAGAACTGAATACTGGCACTGCGGCAGACAATTCCCGCACATTTATAACCCCCAGGGCACTAAAGCCATAAGGGGTTTTTGTGTACCTGGTCACCCGCAAGGAGGTAAGATGATTCCAATGTTCTCCAGAAACGAACGCACCGCCGACCAGCTCGACCGCATAGCGGAGTTCCTTTCCGTCCGCTACGGGCGGTCGTACACAGACCTGCCCTGGGAAAGACGTTTGAAGGCCACGATCGATTTCCGTAATGCACAAAGGGCCGGGATCACCGAAAAGCGAGCCATGATGCAGCTCTTCATGGGGCCGATTCCGCTCATCATCTCGCTCATCGCCTGGCTGGTACTGCTCTGGAAACAAGTAGCCGCACCTTAGGGTGCGGTTTCTGTTGCGAATTATCGACATTCGAGGTCGATAATTCGGGGGTTGACCCTGTATAACTTCCCCGATTCTGCTCCTCCCAATCTGCGGTAAAACTACATCAAACTTAATTAAAGTATAATTGCTTATAATACCCGGCTCAATCAAAGTCGCACAAAGACAGCAGATTATCGAGGAAACTATACAGGGTTGACAACTTTTTTGCCTTGGTTTAATATATATTTTGTATGCACAACCAATCTTTCTATTTCAGCTTTTGGTTTACTCCCTCCCGCTTGAGAGGTTGGTTTTAATTTCATGATTTAAGAAGTTTTAGCGAATAATCGGAAATTGCAACAAGCCCCTCAAGTGAGGGCTTATTTTTTTATTTCCGTCCATCTCACAGGAGGCACACATGAGCAAGGACAGGCCAGAGGTTCCCCAGGGTCCGGGCTACAATGAGCAGAGTCCCATCGAACCACCGTCAGAGCAGCCCAAAACGACGGTCCGCTCTGCCGATAAGCCGGACCCGCCCCACCTAAGCGGCATCATCGGCAAGAACTGGTGAAAGGAGAAACGATGACAACGCAGATACAGGCGCCCGTTAAGGATCTCTCATCGCTCCGGGCGCAGGTCGAAGAACTCGACCAGCACATCATCTCGCTCCTCCGGGCACGCGTTTGCTTGGCTCGTGAAATCGACCAGGCCAAGCGCGAAACCGGACAGCCGGTCGCCGATCACGCTCAAGAAGCGGTGGTCATGCGCCGTGCAACCGGATTCGCCCGGCAAATGGAGCTCGATCCCGAGATGACTCGCGAGATTTACTGGAAGGTCGTGGCCCTTTGCCGCCCGCGCCAGTAAGACGGCTGGAAATGCCCTGCGCCTCTCGTCCCCGGCCTCGCCGCGAACTTCCGCGGCGAGGCCACCCTCCACTTATATTTTGTTCTTTTTCAACTTACAAATACGCCAAAAATTGGAAGTTTCCTGTGGGAATCTCTCGATACTTGGCTTTTACAGGCGTATTTGATTAAGTATTCAAGAGATTCCCTCACGAGCCCTCCAATTCTGGAGGGCTCGATTCGTTTGTAGACGAAGCGCATCATGCGCGAATCCAGAAAAACATTGGGAGGAAA
>Ga0155426_126_pt1 | contig 17188 bp, 18 predicted proteins | sample RifCSPhighO2_02_FD_106394 | JGI IMG/M metagenome (GOLD analysis project Ga0155426, IMG submission 106394) | Candidatus Doudnabacteria bacterium RIFCSPHIGHO2_02_FULL_46_11
AAGTGGTTTTGCCGTGGTCAACATGGCCCATGACCGCCACAATCGGCGGACGGGCGACAAACTGATCGGCAGTCTGCGGATTCTGCAATTCCCTTTTTAAGACCTCGGCCACATAACCGGTGCCGACCACATTACCCAAAGTGGCGGTTTCCAGGCTGGCCTCAAAGCCAAAATCAGCGGCCACAACGCTGGCTGTATCAAAATCTATTTCTTCATTCATGGCGGCCATCACGCCATTCTTTATCAAATCCTTAACGACATCCACCACTGACAGCTTAAGCTTGGCCGCCAAATCCTTAACGATAATGTTCGGCGGTAAGGCGACACTCTTGTCGTCTACGACATCTGTCTCCGGAGGCAATTCCACCACGGGCGTTCCGAGTTTTTCCAAGATTTGCTTGGCGGCGTCATTATCGATTTTTCGCTGGCGCGGATTAACTTTAAAACCGAGCTTGGCGATTTCTGCGCGAAGCTCTTGTACCGACATATTCAACTGTTGCGACAAACTGCTGATATTCATCCCGTATAGTTACCTCGATAATCTTGGGGCTTTGTGTTCGACTATTATTGCCCATTAAAATCCTTTTACCGTTTCCGACTGAATATTCAGGACTTCTAACGGGACCCATAACCTGTTAATTTTACTGTAAAAATAGGGTTTTGGCAACCTAGCCACGACGGCCTTTGCCTACTATTACCCGTATCTTTTTGTCAGACACGCCGAGGCTAAGATTGCTCCGGTTCAAAAAAACTTGTTCAATTAAAACGTTAAAATTTTTCGGTCCTTCAATTTCGAAATTCCGGCCATGCAATACCGTACTGCCCGGCACTTCCTCAAAACGCCCCTCGGCAATGCTTTTGCGAAATTTTATAAGCTCGCGCGTCGGACGCTTTTCCAAAAGAAGCAGGTCCAGCTTGCCGTCATGGGGCGAAAAAAGCGCCGAGCCCTTCTGATCAATACCACCCCGGGCGTTAATCACGCTTCCGGCAATGATATTGGCGGAAAGCTCCAGTCGACCATCAATACTCACTTTTACCGGTATGCTTTGCAACAAACGCAGCTTGGAAATCATGCCAAAAGATGAAAAAATGCCTCCGCTACCTTTTCTGATTTCATTGTTAATCAGGCCAAAATCAACCCGGGTAAAAAAGTAGTTGCGGCCGACAAGGCCGATATCAAAATCTTCTACCCGCCGTTTGGCGATTGCTTGGCAGGCATCTTCCAAACCTCTGACCCCCAAAACATGACTGATGGAAGTGTTGCTTACCAGGGGAATATAACCCAAGACAATTCCTTCCTGCTCGGCCAATAATTCAAGCAATTGCAAAAAATTATTGTCATCGCCGATGGCAACAATAGTCTTGGCGCCGCTCTGCCTGGCAGTGTCAACCAATTCCGGCACATTTCGCAGCCGGGTAACGCGATGAACCTCGCCACCGATCTGGTACTCGGTTAAAAAACCGTAAACCTCCCCCAGCAGGCGGTCGAAATTTCGCGTTTGGATGCGCGTTTGGTCAATAATGTAGTGATACATAGCTCGGGGACTAGGGAACCTTAGGTTCCCTCCCAGCGATCCCGAACCCTCCTAAGGGGTTTTGCTCGGCCGTTCGCTCTGGCCCGGCAAAGCCGGATCCAGACTCAAGCCTCGCAACCTTTGTGCCGCCTCTGGCGGGTCCGGAAAAATTAAAAATTATTCCTCTTCCTCTACCTCGTTAGCTTCGATGGATTCTACCTTCACGTTATTCTGGCCGTTCTGCTGCATATTGACCTGTCCGCTAAAAAAGGCACCTTCGCGCACGCCAAGCGAGCGGCAAAAAATATTGCCCAAAACCTTGCCTGTTTCGAGCAAAACCAAAGTGTTGGCCACTTTGATATCGCCTTCGACCACGCCAGCAATGGTCGCGTTCTGGGCCGAAATGCTGGCCTGGATCTTGGCCGAATCGCCGACAAAAAGGTCGCGCGAGGTGTTAACCTTACCCGCCACCTGGCCTTCAATTTGCAAATTCCCCTCCGAGGTTAAATCGCCCTCGACCCGGACCGAAGGTCCGATTACGCTTTCCGTTGTATCTCCGTCACCGTATTTTTTCGCCATAAGTTAGTAAGTAGTAAATAGTAAGTAGAGAGTAGAAGGTTTAACTACTAACTACTAGCTACTTGCTACTAGCTTAATAATAATTAACTTTTATTGCCGCGCCTGGCGCGGTCAACCGCTTCTATTTCCTCATCGGTTAAGACCTGGTCGCTCTTATAATTCTTAACCGACTTCGAGTACATGCGCATACCTTCCCGTGAATGAAGCCCGGTTATAATCGCGCCGTCGCCGTTGTCATTTATTAAAGCCAGGCTAAAGCTCATATTGCCGCCGCTGTCAGAAAAAGGATTATACCTGACAAGCCCAACCTGGTTTAACAAAAAAACTGACTGGCCTTCAACCTGCTTCAATCTTTCATCGAGCGCTTTTAAACTTTCCTGATCGCGGCGCAGTTGGCGCTGATGAGAAAGCAACACCTCGCCGAACTGTTCATGCCCGGTTTCGGTGAATAACTTTTGAATCCAGGCAAGGTTGCGCCGGGCTGACCAAAAGTTCCAAGCCGAGAGAATTAGAGCCAAAACCGTTAAAACCAAACTGACGATAAGCAAAGGTTGCATAGCCCTAGTATAACAGGCAAAAACTTCAAACACCAACACTCAACCATCAAATAAACACGCGCCTCAAACCCCGACTCCGAATTTGAAATTTGAAGTTTTGAAGCCTGCCTGAAGGTTAAAATTTGAGGATTGGAGGCTAGATTTCATTTGCTTTACGGTAAAAATTTTCGTATAATATCATTTGACTTGGCAATAAAACCAAGCATTAAATCTTTGAAAATAATGAGTAAAAGGAATAAGAGAAAATTTAAATATCAAGCTACAAGCAGTCAGCCAACCGGTGGTCAGGCAGTCAGCCAATTGGCCAACCCGACGATAGCGGCCATGTCAGAGGTGGCGGCCACGGAAACAACGGCTGTGAAAAAAGACATGCTTCAAACCATAGCTGTCAACTTGTTGTTTTTAGTAATTTTAGTCGGACTTTACTACTGGAATAAATCCGCCGGTGAACCGCTTGAACAGCTGGTCAGTAAGTTTATAAAGATATAGCAGACTTTTGTGCCGCGAAAAGTCTGGGTGCCGAACGGGGATATAGTAAAACGGTATTACGCGCCCTTCGCATGGGCGAGGTCCGGGTTCGATTCCCGGTATCTCCACCACAAATATGAGATTACCAGAATCACAAAGTTCAAGTGAAACGCAAAATCAAAGAAATGAACTACTTGAATTTGCGCGACTGGCTGGTATTGATGAATCCTACATGCCTCGACCCGGTACCGAAATATATAGACGGGTTATGGAATTATGCATGGAATATATAGCCGCTATAGACGCCATGGATACCGGCTCTTACTCAAATTCTAAAAGAAGAATCGCTCATAATGAACTTTGCAAAGCAATATTCGGTAAACAACGCGCTGAATTAAGTCCGGTTGATCAAGATAGGGTCAGTGATTTCGCGGCTGGCGTGGCGGGTAGGAATGAACTAATGGGGTCATTTTAATAAATCACTTTGCTAAGACGAGTAAGTTTTCCCTGTCTGCCGCCAGGCGGGCACCTGTCTCGACTCGGTCCACCAATAAAGACTTAAACTAAAAATAACCGCATCCTCCTCCGCCAAGGCTCCGGACGGACAGGAAGGCGGTTTTTTGATATGATGCCGGTATGAATGCCGTAAAAATTATTCAACGCGGACATCAAAATTTAATTGACTACCTAAAAGACTTGTCGGAAACCGTGAGGGCGGACGGTTTTGTCACCGGCTCCTGGGCTATCAAAGATATAATCAATCATTTAGGCATCTATGAAGAGTTGCAAATCGAGGCGTTCAGCAAAGTTTTAAATCCGGAAACAGCCACGCCTTTACTCAACGAAAAAACTGGCAAGACCTATCTGGAATTTAACGACGAGCAAGAGAAAAAAGACAAAAGTAAAAGCTGGCAGGAAGTGCTCGATAGATACCATAAAGCTTACGCAACCCTTAAAACACTCGTAGAAAATACCGCCCCTGAACTTATGGCAAAACCAAACACTACCACTTGGTACGGCGATTCAGCCTCCCTTGAAGATGTCATCGCTTACAACTACGGACACAAAAAACACCATTTGGCGCAAATTAAACTGTTCCGCCAGCAAAATAAAATCTAAATTTATAAAATTAGAAACCACCAGTACGTTTTTCTGCTTGGCTGTATACCACTGAACGATGCTGAATAACAAAAATTTTAACGGTAGTTTTTTCTATTTTAAAAATCACACGATAATCTCCAATCCTTAATTTCCCCTACTTTAAAAAGGCAATGTCCCAAAGCGCGCCTATGGCGTCACGCGGTTGACCCACCAGCGGGTTATGGTGCATTTCCAAAAACGGCAAACTGTTGCATTCTATAACCCCGCAATTTTCTATAGTCTGCCAGGGCTTAGAAATATCGGTGGTCATAAAATCGATACCGTGAAGCGGAGTGGCCAGTAATTTGTCTATTTTCTCAAACATCTCCACATTCGCCGGATGAATTACATCAGTAAGATCAGTTAGGCCACTGCCTAAATACCCTACAGCCTTTTGATTTAATAAAACTACCTGACCGTCTTGTGGGATACTGCTCCAGGTAAAGCCGTGGTAACGAATTTCTTCTTCAGCTTTTTCATCCATCGGTAACTGATAAAAATAAGTGTTATCCCGTTTGGGATTTTTATTTTCTTTGAAAATAAGTTCGCGGATGCTCGATACGCCATCGCCGACAACATGGGGCTGCTCGCGGCGCAAACATGCAAAAAGTTTGCCACCAATAAAAGTAATGCGATGCACAAAACCGGAAAGCTCTTTTTCAACCACAACCCAGGGGCTTAACTGCTTGGCCTTCCTAAAAGCACTGATTAGCTCGGTAACGGTATTGATATGAATGGTGGTATGGGCGCTGCGCGAACCAATGTGAGGCTTGATGATAACCGGCGCGCCGATAGTCTTAAAAATTCGCAAGGCTTTTTTAAGAGTAAAAGCCCGGCCACCGGCCGCCACAGGCATGCCCAATTTTAAAAACTTTTCTCTAATAACGGCTTTGTTATCGAGCCACTTTAAACTTTCATAATAGCCTTGTGGCCTTGGTAACTGCTCAAAAATTAGCCGCCTTTCCTTAAAATAAGCAACGCACAGCACGGTCGAACGGCTGAAAAATTTTAATTTTCTCATTACAATGCCGCGGCGTTCGGCTTCTTCCGCGGCCAAACGCATGCGCAAATTATCTTCCTCGTCAATTTTTGCTTCTTTTAATATGCGAATGATTAATAGCAAATTAACCAACAGGTCATGATTTTTTAGACCGAAAACCGAAACAAATTTTTCGCCCAAAAATTCAAACGGACGCAATACTGGTAAAAACAGCCACTCAAAAAATATGCTTGTTTTTCGAAAAAAATGACCGGTTGATTTTGGCCCGCAATCCGGGCAGGTGTTTGCCTTTGGCATAAGGGTATTTTACCATGCACGCCTATTTAGGTTATTCTTTTAATATGGAGCAATCACCAATTCTAGTAACAAGCTACGTCAATCCCGATTTAGATGGTTTTTCTTGCGCAGTTGCCTATGCCGAACTACTAAACAAACTAGATAAACCAGCCATCGCTGGTATTTTTGGTCGGCCCCTTGAAGAAGTAAATTTTGTAAACGAAAAATTCAAAATATTAGTGCCCAGAATCAGTGAGAAATTTAATAAGGTAATCCTTGTCGATACCAGCGAGATCAACAATATCCCGGAAGGCATTTCAATCGACGAGATTATAGAAGTTATCGATCACCGCAAAAACAATCACGCCGAAAGTTTTAAAAATGCAAAAATACAAATAGAGCTCGTGGGGTCAGCCGCGACGCTTGTAGCTGAAAAATTCAAACAAGCCAACATTACTCCATCTGAAAATTCTGCCGCTTTCCTACTTATGGCAATTATTTCCAACACCCTGAACTTTCAATCTAAAACAACGACCGAGCGCGACAAAGAAATTGCCCATTGGTTGAAAACACATATCGCACTACCAGCAAATTTTGTCCACCAAATGTTTGCTGCTAAATCCGATCTGTCGGGCTCCAGGCTTCAACAAAACTTAGAAGACGATGCGGCAAGTTTTGATCTTGGCGGCAAAAAAGTAAGCATACTGCAGCTAGAAATAATTGATGCCGAACGGCTGGTCAAGGAAAGAAAAACAGAAATTCTTGAAGAAATAGAAAGGCAAAATAAAGTTTTTAAATTGGATTTAATATTTTTAACTATTATCGATCTGGAGAAAAATTTTAATCTATTTGTTACTAGAAATAACCTTACCCAGAAGGCCCTTGAAGCCATACTTCAGGTAAAATTTACAGATAATGTAGCCAAACGACCTGGATTAATTATGAGAAAAGAAATTGTTCCGCTAATTAAAAATTATCTAGAAAATGTCTAACCCCAATAGAATTTTCACGAAATTAAATTAACCATTATTTTTAACATTTATGAAGTCGCTTATTTTAAACGAAAATTCCTTACGGAATTCTAACGGGGTAAAAAAAATACTCGTTCTCTACGCAAAATCGGGCTTTATGGGGCACATGGTCATAGCCCAAAACTATGCCGCGCTTTTAGAAAAGGCCGGCTACGAAGTGAGGCTTGGCGACGCTTTTCAGCTTGACGGCAAAACAGAAGTCAAAACCGGCAATGCTCTTTATTTTTGGGTAATTAAAAACGCTCCTTGGATCTGGCAAGCTCTGTACATGGGCTGGCTCCATATACCGGGCGCGCATTTTTTTAAAAACCGAATTTTGCCAACACGATTTAAGCAGACTCAAAAATTTATTCTTTCAGAAAAGCCGGACGCAATAGTTACTACGCACCCGGTGGCAACGAGCACGGTGAATTATTTGAAAATGAAAAAGAAATATACCGGCCCATTGTTTACAACTTTTTCCGACTATCACACCCAGCCGTTTCATGTTTATAAAGGTACAGATAAATTTTTCCTAGTTACCCCCGAGCAAATTGATGACTTAATTAAACTTGGCATTCCCAAAGAAAAAGCCATGGTACCGGGCATTTTAGTTTCAGAAAAATACTATAACATCCCGACAAAAGAAGAGGCGCGCAAACAACTAAACCTGCCGGGCGACAAAACAATTATTTTGGTCATGGGCGGCGGCAAGGGCTGGGGAATTGATAAAACCATTAAGACCCTGGCAAATTTAAAAAATCCAGCTTTGGCGATTATTGTCGGCGGAAGCGACGAACGGCGAAATGAAATAGAATTAAAAATTAAAAATTACGAATCAAGAATCGTGACTTTTCAAGTCACGGGGTTTATTGAACCGAGCCTATATTTTGCCGCGGCTGACTTACTAATAAGCAAACCGGGCGGGCTAACCTCAACTCAGGCCTTTCTGCTCAAACTGCCGCTTTTAGCCACCTCGCCCTTGCCCGGCCAAGAGGACATTAATATTCGGTATTTACTGGCTAAAGGAGCAATTGCCCTGGAAGACAAAAAGGGTTTTAGCCGGCAGATTGATGAGCTTATTTCCAGCCCGGAAAAACTTAGAGAAATCGCGGAAAATGCCTATAAATTAGCCCCAGTAGATGCCCCCAGAATCGTTCTTGAAACAATTAAAAACGCCCTGTATAGTAGTAATGACAATTAAGCTAGTAGTAAGTAGTAAGTAGCCAAACTATTCTACTTTCTACTAACTACTTACTACTTACTAAAATATGGCCAAAAAATCCTTTTTCTCAAGACTTATGGGAAGCGACATTATAGACGAAAGCCGCGAAGAGCAAATTTCGAATTTTTCCTTTGAAATGGAAGAGTCTGAAGAGCCGCAGTTCAGCACCCCGCCCCAAACTCTGGCCATTGAAGAAACAGAGGAGCAAGAATGGCTACCAGAGTCTAATTACGAAGGCCAGCTGACGGTAGATGTATATCAGACAAAAGACGATGTTGTTATACAGACTGTTATCGCCGGGGTTACGGCTGACGACGTTGATATAACCATTGCCAATGATAAGGTTACCATTGAAGGTGAGCGCAAACGCACCAATGACGTACCGATCGAGGACTACTTCTACCAAGAATGCTATTGGGGGCCGTTTTCCCGCTCGGTGGTGCTGCCGGTAGATGTTGATGTCGATAATGTCGAAGCTAAGATGAAAGACGGTATTTTGACCATAACCTTGCCCAAAGCGGCAAAAGCTAAAATCAGGAAAGTACAGATTAAAAAGAGCTCGGAATAAGGACTTCCGACGATTCCGTCCTGAATACAGGACGGTTTTTTACCCCCACACCAAACGGCGATCGTGCTCCTAATAAATCGCCGTTTTTTTTATTTCTAAAATGCCTATTTTAACAATTATTTTTTATGTACCTTAAACATCGCGCTTCGAACATATTTATCGCCGTTATGGTGCGCGGGTTTATTCGCAAAAACTAGCGAAATATGGTATTTTAAATACGACAATAAACGAATTTCCTAAAAATGTCGAAACAAAAGCGGGGGCGGCCGAGAAAAAACTTTAATGTTGCCGCATCAATCCGAAACAGTTCACCCACTATAAATCTGAAGCGCGAAACCAAGCAAAGTTTGGCTATTGTTCTGGCCGCGGCCCTGGCTATTCTCTCCACCCTTTCCTTGCTTAATATTTCCGGAAGCCTGGGCTTTATAATTGTTAAAGTGTTCAGGCAAGTGTTCGGATGGGGCGCCTTTCTCTTGCCCTCATTTTTCGCGCTTATTGCCATTGCCATTTATCGCGACCTGCACGAAACCGAAAAAAATAAACAGGCGGTCGGGCCGGCTCATTCTTACATTGGCGTCGGCCTTTTGACAATAGTCATTATTACATTCTTGCAGCTCATTGTTAGCCGGGTGAGCGAAAACCAATTCGCCATTGCCGGGGAGGGTGATGGCGGCGGTTTTGTCGGCGCGGCCATCTCCTTGGGCATTTTAAAAACCGTGGGTCCGTGGGCCGGATTCGTGCTCTTGCTGCTCGGGGTAGTGGCCTCAATTTTAATTACCTTCAATATCCCGCTTAATGAACTTTTCGGTATTTTCAAGGCAAAAGAAAACGGCACGGTGATACCGAATAAAAACAACAAAGACACTGGAGTCAAAATTAACGACTCGCTAAACAACGGCTTTAAGGAAGAGCCAGTGGGCACAATAAATCCGGTGGCCGCTAAAACCGCGCAAAATATACCCAGATTTATTAACAAGCCGTACGGCCAGAAAATGTTCCCCACCAAACAAAAAGTTGAACAGCCTGCTGCCCGGCCTATTAACACCAATTGGAAATTCCCCGCGGTCAACCTTTTGGATGAATCAAACGCCAGCGTAGACAGCGGCAACATTGAAGCAAACGTTGCCATAATCCAAAAGACCTTGAAAGATTTTGATATTGACGTGGAGATGGGCGAAGTTAATGTTGGCCCGACCGTAACCCAATACACCCTGCGGCCGGCGGAAGGAATCAGACTTTCAGCCATCGTCGCTCTGCAAAACGACTTAAAGCTGGCTCTGGCCGCTTCAAGCATTCGCGTTGAAGCGCCTATCCCCGGAAAATCGCTGGTCGGCATAGAGGTGCCGAACAAAACTACGGCCATCGTGCGCTTGCGCGAGCTTTTCGAAATGAACGAGTTCCAAAACCATCCCTCGGCCTTGAGCTTTGTGGTCGGCCGCGACGTGGCCGGCAAGGGCATTATTGAAGATCTGGCAAAAATGCCCCACCTGCTTATTGCCGGCGCCACCGGCAGCGGCAAAAGCGTATGCATGAACGTGGTCCTGACAAGTTTTCTGATGCGCAACACGCCGGAGGACGTAAAGTTCATCATCATAGACCCGAAGCGCGTAGAAATGTCTTTATACAATGACATCCCTCACCTAATTACACCGGTAATCATTGACCACCAAAAAGCCGTCAATGCCCTCAAGTGGACGGTGGCGGAAATGGACCACCGTTATCACTTGCTTTCCGAGGCGCACAAAAGAAATATAGGCGAATACAATGAAGCCGCGCCCCATAAAATGTCTTACCTGGTGGTTATAGTCGATGAATTGGCCGATTTGATGAGCGTCGCCCGAAACGACGTTGAAGCGGCCATTGTCCGGCTTGCTCAAATGGCGCGGGCCGTGGGCATCCACTTGATCCTGGCCACACAGCGGCCGTCAGTGGACATTATCACCGGTCTTATTAAAGCCAACATCACTTCCCGCATCGCCTTTGCCGTGGCCTCGCAGGTTGACTCCCGCACCATACTTGACCAGTCCGGCGCGGAAAAACTCCTCGGACGCGGCGACCTTTTGTACATTACCTCGGAAATGAGCCAGCCACGGCGCATTCAGGGTGCCCTTATTTCAGAAAAGGAAGTCAAGAGAATCACCGAGGTTTTGAAAAAGGAAGGAGCGCCCGCGTATAACGAATCAGTGACCGAACGCCTGCGGGTTGGCTCAAGCGATGTTAATTTTGATGGCAACGGCGGCGATGAGCCTTTGCTCGAGGAGGCAAAAAATATACTGATCCAGGCCGGCAAAGCCTCAGCCTCCCTGCTTCAACGGCGTCTCAAAATTGGCTATGCCAGGGCGGCGCGCATACTTGATATTCTTGAAGAGCAGGGCGTGGTAGGGCCGGCAGAAGGAGCCAAACCGCGCGAAGTTTACGCTGGCAATAATAGCCAAGACCAAGACCCTTTAAATGACGGCTTTGAAGAAACTTATAACGAAAACCAAAACTCGCGATGATCAAAGACGCAGAAAAAAACCTTAACCTAAGCGAACTTCTTAGATATAAACGCCTGTCGGCGTCTTTCAGCCTGGAAGATATTGAAGCCAAAACCGGCATCAAGCTAAAAAATTTAAAGGCCCTTGAAGCAGGCAATTTTCACGACCTCCCAGCCCCGGTTTATGTGCAGGGCTACCTCAAAACTTTGTGTAAAATTTACGGACTGGAATTCTCAAAAACAATAAGCCTATACCAGGAAGAAGAAAATTTGCGCAAACACACGCAAACAGACTCGGCTGCGCTTCAACCCCAAGCCTTATCCGGCAACACTATCAGCCTTACTCCGAAAAATTTAGCAACTGCCTCCATGGGCTTGGTTTTTACAGCCATAGCCATTTATATGCTAACCCAAATCGGCCACGTTACCGCCGCGCCTTCCTTGCAGTTACAGCATCCGGAAGAAGGGTTAAAAATTTCACAAAACTTTATTGAAGTTACCGGAAAAACCGAACCGGGGTCGACTTTAAGTATCAACAACCAGGCCATTCCCCTGGGCAACGACGGCACTTTCAAGCAAATAATCTATTTAGATTTGGGAGAAAACCAAATAGTAGTCCGCGCCGCCAATCGCTTCAGCAAATATACCGAAGTCAGCCGGAGAATAGTGGTGGGGACGGCGCCACAGGTCTTGGGCGAACATACCGAACAAACCGGCGATTAATCTGTTTTGTCTAAATCATCGACCTGTACTACAATTGAATTAAGATTGTAGTTTTTTGTTTTCTTGAAATCCACAGCCGCCCCTTGATTAATTTTTCCGATGTGATAACATTGATTTAGGTGAACGTTTGTCCACCAATAATTAATAGCATCAATAATCAACCCTCAACACTCAAGAAACTTCCAAACTTCAGTTCCGGATTTGGATTTTGGAGTTTGAAGTTTGTCTGAAGTTTGAATATTGAAGTTTGAATTTTATCCCCTTATGGCAAAAACAAACTCAAAAAAACCGGCCACGGCAGATGGCAGAAGTAAGGCCATGGAAATGGCACTTTCGCAGATTAAAGATAAATTCGGAGAAGGCTCAATTATGCAGCTTTCCGAGGCGGAAACTTTAAACGTTGAGGCTATACCCAGCGGTTCCCTGTCTTTGGATATTGCCCTGGGCGTGGGCGGCGTACCGCGCGGCAGGATTATAGAAGTATATGGCCCGGAATCATCCGGCAAAACCACCTTAACCATGCACATTATTGCCGAGGCCCAAAAAACGGGAGGTGTGGCCGCTTTCATAGATGCTGAACATGCCCTGGACCCGGATTACGCCGGTCGGGTGGGGGTTAACCTAAAAGAGCTATTAATTTCCCAGCCAGACACCGGCGAACAAGCTTTGGATATTGTTGAGACGCTCGTGCGCTCAAACGCCATTGACGTTATTGTTATCGACTCTGTCGCCGCCCTCACCCCTCGGGCGGAAATTGAGGGCGAGATGGGCGACTCGCACATGGGCCTGCAGGCTAGGCTAATGAGCCAGGCTTTGCGCAAGCTCACGGGTATAGTTTCCAAATCACGCACTACCGTTATTTTCATAAACCAAATCCGAATGAAAATCGGCGTCATGTTCGGCAATCCGGAAACCACCACCGGCGGCAATGCCCTAAAATTCTATTCGTCCGTAAGAATAGAAATAAGGCGCGCGGCGCAGATAAAACAAGGTGATGTCATTGTCGGCAACCGCACAAGGGTCAAGGTCGTAAAAAACAAGGTCGCCCCCCCCTTCCGTACGGCTGAATTCGACATCATGTATAACGAGGGTATCTCCAGAGCCGGCGACGTTTTGGATACGGCTGCGGCCTATGCGGTGATTAATAAAAGCGGAAATTCGTACAGTTACGGCGAGGAGCGCTTGGGAGTCGGGCGCGAAAACGCCAAGCGCTATCTAAGAGAAAATGAAAAGCTTTTGGAAAAAATCAGTAAAGAAGTAAAAGATAAAGTTCGCTCGGGCGCAACGGTTGTCAACGAAGATTTAGCCGAAAATGAAAACGCGTAACAAACAAGAGGCAGTCCGCCCACCGGCGGACTGCCTCTTGAATTTAGGCTAATAACTGTCGAGAAACGTAAGCGCACTTCCGGAGAGAGTGGAGGTACGGCAAAGTTCCTCGGCAGATAACAACCTACATTAGGAACTAGCCTCGAACGAAAGCTTATTCCAAGCGGCTGACCCACCAGCATACTCCAAAGCCAAAATCAGAGCAAGAAGCCGTTCTAGTGGTGTATAATTTAAATCATGCCCAAAATAGAAAATTCAAAATTCACAAGTTTCGACCTTGAAACAACCGGTTTTGATCCCAAGGACGACGCCATTATAGAAGTGGGTATTTATCAATTTACCTATGATGAAAAAGGCGAAATCGTGGAGCTCGGAAGATACGCGCAGCTTATTGATGCGCAAAGAGACGTTCCTGCCGAAGTACAGGCCATTACCGGCATAAAACCCGAAGACCTTGCGGGCAAACCGCTAATTCAAGACGTTATTGCCAATATATCGCCCTTTTTCGAAAACACAGATTTTATTCTTGGCCATAATGTGGATTTCGACCTGTCTTTTATATCAAAACACTTAACAATAAAAAAACCGGTAATTGACTCAATATTCTTTTCACAAATTTTCTTCCCGGGCTTTAAAAGCTATAGCCTGGACGTACTGCCCCATGAGTTGGGCATAGAGCGCGGGCAAGCGCACCGCGCTTTTGACGATTCAGTCGATACTGCCAAGCTGTTTGTCAAAAGCCTAAAGCAGTTCCGCGCTTTGGAGAAACAACAAGATTTAATTGAAATACTCGAAAAGGGAGGCTTTGTTGAGGCATCAATCCTCAAGCAGGCTCAAGCAATAAAGGCGGATAAGGAGTTGCTGCTGCCTAAAAAAAATATCCCGGCCAAGCCAATAGAGAGCGCGCCGGAACTATCAGATGAAATCAAAAAATTATTAAAAGGCGGGAAACGCCACATTCTAACTCACACGGCCGCGGCCGGCGCCGACAATATTATTGCCCAAGCGGCGGCGACCGATAAGGCGGGTTTCAAACTAATCGCCCTAAAAAATATAGATAAGGTTCGGGCAATAAAAAATCTTGAATGTATTGAAAACGTAAATTCCAGAGTTTGTCTCAACCGCTTAATCAATCTTAAAAATAAAAAACAACTAAAGAAACACCAAGCCTCGCTGGCCGTAAAATTGCTGGCCGCTTTTCAAATGAGCGAGGATTTTGAATTCTGGCCAAGAATCAGCAATAAAGAAAAAGATTACTTGCAAACTCTGCGCGTGGTGAATGAAATCTGCGCCAGACATAAATGTCCCTTGTTTGAAAAAATGGAAAACTTGTTCAAACAAAAAACAGCCAGCATTGCCATTAGCCACTCGGATTTTTGGAACATGTCAAGCCATGACCTGAAAAAGGAAACACAGCTTATAATAACCGACCTGGACGACGCGGCGGAAGCTCTAAGTAAAAATCTTGAAAAAAAATATTGGCTCGAGGAGCTACCCTTGTTGGCAGAGGCAGCGCCAATCGATAAGCCCGAGCAAAAAAATAATCACGCTTCCGTTCTACCCATCTTCTCTGACAGCGAACCCTCGCCTTCGATTGTCAGCGAAATTAAACAAGCCAGCGATTTATTTTGGCAAAGCCTAAAACAAGAATATGCCGAGGAATTCAGGCATGAGGATAAACTTTACCTAACGCCACAGCAAAGAAGGCAAGACCGATTCATAAAAATATGCGGGCAGGCGGAAAATTTAGTAGAGCTTATGCGCAAACTTACTGACAAACTCACCAAACAAGGCGATGAGTATGCCGAAGCCTACACTTATGAGCTAAAAAGAAGAATCGAAAAATGGAATTTAATAGCCCGAAACGACGATTCATTTCACTACCATTTGCTCAAAAACACCAATGAAATAAGCATAAAACTGCTCCCGACGAGCTTAACTGTTCTGTCCCAGTTTCAGAAACACCTCCCCAAAAAGACTATTATTACGCTTGGCACCGGAGCCGACAGTATAACTAAACATTATTTAAATATTTTAGAATTGGGGGACTGGCCCAGCACCGACCTGCGTTTTGACAGTCAGCAAATAGCCGAACTGAAAATACTCACCAGCACAAGCAGAACTATTGATACGGTTGTCCAGATCCTTGGTGAAAACACTTACGGCAAAGTGCTGGTGGTGGCAAAAAACATTACGGAAATGCTTACCCTTAGCGAACATCTTAGCCATGAATTGCCGGGACAGTATGACGTTATCGCCCTGGAGCGAGGCGGAAGCGGGGCCGCCAAGGCGCTTTATAAATTTACCGCTGAAAACAACGCGGTCCTAATTATTACGCCGCGACACCGCATTTTGTATTTAGCCTGGCCCGCGTTAGATGCGGCCGTCGTCTCGTCCATACCCTTTCCGCCACCCGACCCGGTGGGGACATTCGTGGATTCGACCCTGCCCAAGGCCATGCTTGCTCAAAAAATGCTGCTGTCCAAAATTTTGGGTTCAGCCGGCGCCGATTTTACTCTGTACCTGCTGGACGGACGCCTTACCCGGCAGAATTACGGAGGTAATTTTGTTGCTTTGGCCGAAGAGCTATGCGGCTCTCGGGCAGAATACCTGAATGATTAATTGCTGGGCTTGATTTTTTTTATTAAATAGTGTAAACTAAATATATACGTTGCAACAGACGTGGAAACAAAAGTTCTTTCCCAAGTAACAATTACGGCAAACTTATTCGGAGAAGTTTGCGGTATAAATAAACCACTCGTAGTGACAGTGGTGGGCGATCTGTATCGAGATCGAACTTTTAGCTTCTTAATAGCTTAAAGCTAACCGGCTGGATTCAGTTCCCCCACTACTCGTCGCAGCCTTTTTCCTCGAAAGGCTACTCGTAAAAACAAAAAACAAAATGAGTGCCTTCGTAGCTATATGCTAAGGGGGTGTAAAACAAAAAATGATTCGTTCTTTCAAGTTTAGGTGTCCAAAGTGGCACCATAAGAGTGGTGGAGTTCTGATTTTTGTCAGAATTTCTTCCTTCTGGTTTCGAGGGACTGAAGGATTGTCTCCATATAACCTATGGTGGGCTAACGTGCGGTATTAATCCCGCTTTCTGCTTCTAAAAACAATTGGAAATAGAAAGCGGGTGCAATCCCGCGCGGCAGCCCCGTGTTAAATGGGGGCTGCCGATGGCAATTTACTCAATGAGGGCAAATCAACCTTTCCCCAATACTTGTAGTACATCTGCTGTCGGCTTTTCTTTTTCCCGCACACCAAACAGTAATAGCACCCTGTAATAAATCGTCCTTTTTTACTATAATAACGGAGTAAACGGAGTTTTGAATACTTAAAGTAATTTACACGTGGCACCGAACACAGATTTATTGCTGTTATGATGTGCGGATTTTTCCCCAAAAAAACAATATAATAAGGCCAAGCATGACTCACCTAGACTCTATATTCATTAAAGAACAGAAGAAAAAACTTTTACAAGAAAAAAAGCGTCTTGAGGCCGAACTCGAAACCATTGCCGATCCTAAAAACAAGAAAATCGGCGATTACGAAACAAGATTTCCAAATATGGGCGATGATGAAGATTCAAACGCCGCCGAGGTCCAATTATTCGAGCAGAACCTGGCAATTGAACGCGACCTCGAAGCAATTCTGCGAAAAATAAACATCAGTCTTGAAAATATCGAAAAGGGAAAGTACGGTCGTTGCGAACAAGGTGATCAAATAGACGAAGCCAGGCTAAAGGTTATCCCTTGGGCGACCACCTGCGTAAAACACTAAAACCATGCGGCTCTGGCTAATCATTGCCGGAACCTTACTGCTCGATGCCGCAGGCAAGGCTCTGGTCAGAAAACAGATACTGGACATTCCTTTTGTCGAGAATTCAGGCCTGGCCTTTGGCATTCAAGCCGGCGGCCTGGCTGCGATTATCCTAACCGCCGTAATTTTGGCGGTTTTATTTTTTTACTACCAACAAAACAAAATTTTCTTAAAGAATGTAATTGCCTTCGGCCTGATTTTTGGGGGAGCCATAGGCAATCTTTTGGAGAGAATCATTTTTAGAAATGTCACCGATTTTATACCTTTGGGCAAGGCTATGTTAAATATAGCTGACCTGGCGATTTTTCTCGGCTTAACCATGCTGGTCGTAAAATTGATGGTGACAAAATTTGAAAATTCTAAATTAAAAATTGAAAATTAACTTATATGCCCACTCGAATTAATTCAGGCGCAATTTTCGGCATCGACGGCGTTTCGGTGGAGGTGGAGACAGACATCAGCCCGGGCCTGCCCAATATTATTGTGGTCGGGTTGCCGGACACG